>Ga0105099_10000500_pt1 | contig 26694 bp, 23 predicted proteins | sample PPLLak3cmMay2015_2_FD_79138 | JGI IMG/M metagenome (GOLD analysis project Ga0105099, IMG submission 79138) | Freshwater sediment microbial communities from Prairie Pothole Lake near Jamestown, North Dakota, USA - PPLs Lake P8 Core (1) Depth... | ecosystem: Environmental > Aquatic > Freshwater >... | reverse complement strand
CTTCCTTGGCGATATCCTGAAGCATGTCCTCAAGTGTTGAAAAGCGGGCGCCGACTCCCATCAGGTCATTGCTGCTTTCCCAGACTGGTGATGATTCAAAATTGATGTTGGCCAGAATGTTCGATCTGTCAGTGTTTCTCGCATAATGCATCGATCCCAGCAAGCCCTCTTCTTCAGCCTGGCAGGCCAGAATGGAAATGCCATGCTTCAGTTGACCACTGTTTTCATTGAGAATGCGGGCGGTCAGCATCATGGCGGCGACGGCACTGCCGTTATCGATGGCTCCGTTAAAAATCTGGTCACCCTGCATGGTTGGATTCAAGCCCAGATGGTCGATGTGGGCTGACAGGACAATCCGTTTTTCACTCTTACCGGGAATCTCAGCCACTATATTGTTGGCATTGATGAGCCGTTTTTTGCATTTTCCGGTGATTTTCAGGGGTATTTTAAGGGGGACCGGTTTGAAGCTTTTTTTCATCGATGAGCTGTAGAGTTTATCGAGATTGATTTTCCGGTCTGACAGGAGTTTGCGCAGAGTGGCTTCCTTTATCCAGCCGCTGAACTTCAGATTGTTTTCAAGGCTTTCCGGAAGATACAACTGCTCGCCACTCCAGGAATTCTGAACCACATGCCAACCATATCCGGCGCTGGAATCGGTATGAATGATCAGGATGGCTTTGGCGCCTTGTGCCTGAGCTTCTTCAATCTTGTAGCGCCAGCGGCCGAAATAGGTCATGATATTACCTTCAAACATTTTGGGATCTATACTGCCTGGATCATTGACCCTGACGATGACAATTTTATTTTTGAGATCGCTCTTTTTGAAGTCATCCCACTGCCAGATATCGCTTTTTATACCGAAACCAATAAAAACGGTGTCTCCTTCAATAGAAAAGTCTTCATCTTCATGAACCGAATTGCCAACGATATCTTCCAGGTACTTCAGTTTCGTGTCTCCGCTTTCAACTGTCAGCTCTGTCGTTGTAAATCCCTTCATAGTAAAAGGCTGGGCGAATTCATTTTTCCATCCTGGCTGCAGCCCCATCCACTTGAACATACTTTGGCAATACAATTCTGCCAGGTCTCCACCCCGGGTTCCCGGGGCACGCCCTTCAAAGAGGTCATGTCCCATTATTTGAATAACGCTTTGCATTTCAGAACGGGTCAGCTTTTCTGCCTGTTTTTTAAAATCGGTGGCTGATAACGTTAATGAAATCAATCCGATAAGTCCATAAAGAAGCCAAGTGCGCATTTTAACCTCTCTTTCGGGTGATAAGATCCGATGAAAAGTCTATGGTACCTTATTAATAAATGGAATGTCAAAAAATCAATTGCCTTTCCCTCATTTCCCCCCTTTCCTAAAGGAAATGGGGGCACAAGAAACGATCACTCATTTTTTTGGGGGGTGGGCTAAACCAGGGTGAAACAATTAAGATGCGTTTGCCTTGATTGGTTTCCTTCTTGAATATTTTTTAGGCATATCTGATAATACGGACATGATCAGTAACAAAAAAAGAGCATTTTCTATGCCCCATACCCTCGTTTTAATCTATGCATTACTGGTGCTGGTCTGGATGGCTTCCTGGCTGGTCCCTTCCGGAACCTTTGAAAGGCAGAAGCAGATGGTGGCTGGTAGTGAACGAATCCTGACAGTTCCAGGGACTTATCAGCAGATCGAAAAACCGATGGTTTCACCCTTTTTGCTGCTGACTGCACCCTTAAAAGGATTCATTGATGCAGCGCCCATCGTGATCTTTCTTTTTGCGGTGGGAGGGGCCTTTGCTGTTTTGACCGCCACCGGGACAGTTGATCTGAGTATTCGTCGTCTGGCTGCTTTCTTTGAACAAAAACCCAGCTTGTCTCCCTGGTTGATTCCTGTGATGATGGTTGTTTTTTCTTTGGCGGGTTCAGTGTTTGGCATGTCTGAGGAGACCATTCCTTTCATTGTGGTGTTCATTCCTTTGGCCATCGGCCTGGGCTACGATTCCATCGTTGGTATTTCCATTCCCTTTTTGGGGGCAGCAGCGGGTTTTGCTGCGGCATTCTTCAATCCTTTTACAGTGGGCATTGCTCAGGGGATAGCCGGATTGCCTCTCTACTCGGGGCTGACCTATAGATTGATTGTCTGGGTCCTGGGAACCGGTACCATGATTGCCTTTGTGATGCTTTATGCCCGGCGTATCAAACGGAATCCCAGTTTGAGCCCCGTTTTTGAGCAAGATGACTATTGGCGAAAAAGTATGCAAATGGAAGGCGATCACAACCGACAATGGAATAGGCGTCATCGTCTGGTGTTGCTTGTGCTGGCTGCAGCAGTGGTCACCTTGGTTTTTGGAATCCTCCGCTATCAGTGGTATATCGAGGAGATCGCTGCTCTTTTTCTGGCCTTGGGTATTCTCAGCGGATTAGCTGGTCGGGTCGGGATGAATGAAATGGCCCGTCAGTTTGTCAATGGTGCAAAGGATATGATGGGCGTGGCCATCATCATCGCCTGTGCCCGTGGTGTTTTGATCATCGCCAATGAGGCTCAGATTCTGGACACCGTACTCAATGGTACGGCGGGTTTGATTTCATTTTTTCCTAAAGCACTGGCCGCCCAGATCATGTTTATTGCCCAATCTATGATAAACTTTTTCATTCATTCCGGTACAGCCCAAGCTGCCCTGACCATGCCAGTCATGGCCCCATTGGGAGATCTCGTGGGGGTTTCGAGGCAGACGACAGTTCTGGCCTTTCAGCTGTGTGAGTTTGTCCTGCCCATTTTGCCAACATCAGCAGTAACCATGGGGGTGCTGGGTATGGCCAGGGTATCATGGAGCACCTGGGCCAAATGGTTCCTGCCACTGATGATGATCCTGGTGGCTCTCAGTGTGCTGCTGCTGCTACCGCCAGTGCTCTTGTTTAACTGGGGCCCATTCTGACGAAGCTTTACAATTGGAACTGATTGACCAGGTCATTGAGCTCCTGAGCACTGTTGTTCATGGTCTTGGATGTGGCTGAGAGCTCTTCAACAAGAGAAGCATTCTGACTGATGACATCCTCTAACTGTATTACCGCCTGATTGATTTGTTCAATGCCTGTTGACTGTTCTTTGGATCCATCATTGATTTCATTGATTCGCACAGCCAAGTCCCGAACCGTATTGAGGATCGACTGGAAAAAACGGGAAGTCTCTTCTACCAGCCCCATACCTTTTTTGGTGGCTTGAACATTTCCCGTCACAATCTCTTTTATGGTTTTTGATGATTCAGCAGTTTTTTGAGCCAGATTACGGACTTCGGCTGCGACTACAGCAAAGCCACGTCCTGCTTCTCCGGCCCTGGCGGCTTCAACTGCGGCATTGAGGGCCAACAGATTGGTTTGGAAACTGATATCGTTGATGACCGCTATGATGTTGTCAATTTTTTTACTGGATGTTTCGATTTCTTTCATAGTGGTGGTCACGTTGACCATGAGGTCTTTATTGGATTCCACCTCATGGTTAAAATCACCGAGTTGTTTGCTGACAGTTTGGGCGTTATCAGAATTTTTGCTAATGATATGGGTGAAGGTGTCCAGGGTTGTGGATGTTTCAGTGATGGAAGCGGCCTGCTCGTTGGTGCGTTTAGAGAGGTTGAGACTGGCATCCGATAGTTCTTCAGTACTGCCGGAAATGGACCCGCTGGCCTCCCGCACACTCAGCAAAATGTCGCGGAGTTTGTCAACAAAGTTGTTAAAACTGGCAGACAGACGTCCGATTTCGTCCTCCGAAGTAATGTCAAGTCGGATGGTCAGATCACCGGCGCCCTCAGACAACTCTTCCATAATGGAAGCGGTTTTAACCAGCGGTTTGACAGCCCGTCCCAAAATAATGAGGAAGAAGACGACAATGATGGCCATGGTGACGGCACCGGTTAAAATCAACCAGAAAGACAGGGTGCGACCGGCTTCGATCCGGGCCTCCTGAGACAAACCGATTAACAGGTATCCGGTGAGATTTTTCGAGTCATCAAGGACCTTTTGCGCAAAAAGGGTGGCTGGTATGCCATTGAAATTATCTTCTTGAACTGCCAAATCACGGTCTTTGGTCAGCTCAATGATTTGCTCAATGGTCATTGGCAGCTTCGGTTTTTCTTCTTTTTTATCCTCAGTTGTTTTTTCTGCTTTTTCCCCACCATCGGCTGAGTCATCTTTAAAGGCAGAAACGAAAAGTTCATTTTGGGCATTGTATACTACCGCCAGCAGGAAACCCTCATCCCGTTTGAGAATGGCCAGGTCAGCTGTGGCTTTGTCTGTGTCCTGAAATGTAATGCTGCTGCTTAGTGCACCGGCAAGTAGGTTACTCAGGGCAATTCCTTTTCGTTGATCGATTCCGGCAATCCGTGATGAGGAAAGTGAAATGGCGATCAAAGTCAGGGCCAGGGCCATAATCAGGATTGCGACGATCGTGGGTACCACCAGTTTAAGTTTCAATTTTGTTCTGAATGCCTTCATTAGTTTCATTTTCCACCTATCTTACGATCATTTCTATTTTCGTGTTTAACCACATGGATGAAAAAACTCATTTTAATACTTAATATGGTTTTAACTTTGTTCATTGTCAACCGACTTTAATATTAAACATAATAATTGTTGCCAAATAGAATCACTTGCAAAATTCTGCTTTACTGCGATCTCTTGAGGGTGACGGGGAGTGGGGCACAGCCCCACATCCCCCCATAAATCCTTGTTTATCGGCTGTAAAAAGAAAAAATGGGTTTGGTCTATAGTCTGATAAAATACCCTTTTCTGAATTTTGCAACTACCTCAATAGATCAAATCTTCCGCAATCCGCAAGTAGTGGGCGTCCTGTTTGTCAGTCCGTGTAAGAGTATTTAATTCAACACAATTGACCTGTCTGAAGTGCTTTGATATGATCTGCTTTATTCAAATGGTTAATCAGGTGTCTTTTTTTTAACCGAAATCATCCGGAGGCATGCCTTTATGCTGACCATAGAAGATGCTTTAATGGCATTCGATATTATTGAAGGGATTAAAACCATAGAGACTGTTCCACTGCTGAACTCGATGGGGCGTGTGCTGGCAGCTCCAATAGTTTCTAAAGTAGACCACCCCCCATTTGATAAATCAGCAATGGATGGATATGCGGTCATCAGCAGCGATCCGCTTCGGGAATGGCAGGTTCTGGAAACAATTGCCGCAGGACAGCAGCCTGTTCATGTTGTTGATGTTGGTTGCTGTAGTAAAATCATGACCGGAGCGATGATTCCGAAAGGTGCTGATGCTGTGGTCATGATCGAACAAACTCAGGTCAGTGACCGGGGCGTGTGTCTGATTAATGGAGAGATTCATAAAGGGGATAACATTTGTTTAAAGGGTGAAGACGCCCGATCCGGCGATTTGATTCTGGGTGAGGGTTGCAGAATTACTTCACAAATATTGGGTGCTTTGGCTGCCTGTGGCTATGACCGGGTTGATGTGTATAGTCGACCCCGTTTGGCTGTATTACCCACCGGTGATGAGATTGTCCTGCCTGGATCACTACTACGCCCCGGTCAGATTTACAACAGCAACGGTTATTCTCTCTACGGTCAGTATCAATCAATGGGGCTGGAGGTTTGTTTTGCCGGAGGTGTTGCAGACGATATTGTCAGCCTTAAAGATAAAATCAGAACGCTGGCTTCTGAAAATGATGTGGTGGTGATTTCTGGTGGGGTATCCATGGGGGATTTTGATTTTGTTCCCAAGGCGATTGAAGAACTGGGGGGGGCAATTCACTTTGCCAAAGTGGCCATAAAGCCTGGTAAACCAACACTTTTTGCAAGTTTGAATAATTGCTTGATCTTTGGATTACCTGGTAATCCGGTTTCCACCTTTATCATTACTGAAGTTCTGGTTAAACCAGCGTTGTTTCGGCTGATGAATATTAATGAAGCACCCAGGGATGCAGTGGGCTTACTTACTCAAGCGGTCAAACGGAAAAAAACTGACCGAGCCGAGTATTTGCCAGTCTGCTTTGAGAATGGTCGTGTAGAGCCGTTGGAGTATCATGGCTCAGCTCATCTGCTGGCTTTGCCTCGATCCAATGGTTTGATCAGATTGGATCGGGGGATTGCCGAACTGGCGTTAGGGAGCGAGGTCTGTGTTAGACTTATTTAATCGCTCCATTGAATATATCCGTATCTCAGTGACCGATCGCTGCAATCTTCGTTGTCGGTACTGTATGCCTGAAGATGGGGTTTGTAAGAAGGAGCACCGGGATATTATCTCTTATGAGCTCATCAGGAAAATTGTGGAAGCGGCTATCCCCTTGGGAATTACCAAGGTTCGCCTGACAGGCGGAGAACCGCTGGTGCGCAAAGGGATTGTTGATCTGGTGGCGATGCTTTCTGGTATGAAGGGATTGCGTGAATTAACCATGACCACCAATGGCATTCTTTTACCCCGTTTTGCCCATGCGCTTAAGCAAGCCGGGATGGGTCGTGTTAATGTATCTCTGGATACTTTGGATGCAGAAAAGTATCGCTGGCTGACTCGGGGAGGAGATCTGAGTCAGGTATTGGATGGATTGAATAGTTTAGATGCAGCTGGTTTTACATCCACCAAGATTAATATGGTGCTGATGCCGGAAATAAATAAGGATGAAGTGTTGTCACTGCAGCAATTCTGTCGTTTTAGGGGATATTGCCTGCAGAGAATTCATCATTATCATCTAAACGACTATCAGAGCATCGATTTTTCAGCAAAGGCAGAACGGCCAAAGTCCTGTCATCTGTGTAACCGTATCCGGGTAACTGCCGATGGAATGTTAAAGCCCTGTTTGTTCTCCGAGCAGGAAATTCTTATTGATCCTGATGATATAACCAGTTCATTAATAGAGGCTATTCGTGAAAAACCCCTCCAAGGTCAAAGCAATACAAGCCGGGAAAACTGGCAAATAGGAGGATGAGTATGGATTTGTCGCACTTAAATCCCAAAGGGGAAGCCCATATGGTAGATGTGGGAGAAAAAGCAATCATGGCCCGGTTGGCCAGAGCTGAGGGCTTTGTTGCATTGGCACCGGAAACGCTTGACTTGATCAAGGCGGATGGTCTTAAAAAAGGTGACGTGTTCTCTGTGGCCAGAATAGCGGGTATCATGGCAGCCAAAGAAACTTCTCGTCTGATTCCCCTTTGCCATCCCTTACCGATTGAACAAATAGAAGTCCATTTTTTTCTGCAGGATACAGGAGTCAGTATTGAAGCGCTTGCCCGATGCCATGCCCGGACTGGAATTGAGATGGAGGCACTGACAGCTGTATCAGTTGCCGCATTGACTATCTATGATATGTGTAAAGCGGTTGATAAATCGATGGTTATCGGCCCGATCCGATTACTGGAAAAGGTAAAAAATGAAATTTGATAATGAAAGGAGGGACCATCCATGTTGGCGATACTGGTCATTACTTGCTCTGATCGGGCATTCAGGGGGGAATATGAAGATTTGTCGGGAGTAGAAATATCTGCTTTGCTCAAAGAATTCAATCCGACCTGGAAGGTTGAGCGCCGTCTGATTCCAGATGATCGGGATACCTTGGCACAATATCTGCTGGACTTTTGTAATGATTACGATGTAATTATCACCAGTGGGGGGACCGGAATCGGGCCCAGGGACATCACGCCTGAGGTGACCCGCAGTATTTGTGATCGGGAATTACCCGGTATAGCGGAAATGCTCAGGATGAAGTCATTGTCTGAGACCCCTTATTCGGTTTTTTCCCGCGGGCTTGCGGGTGTAAGGGGCAGCACACTGATTATCAATCTGCCTGGGTCATTAAAAGCGGCCCGTTTCTGCACCCAACAACTGATGCCCTTGCTTGAACATGGCATCCGCATGTTAAAAGGAGACGGGCATTGAAATGTTTCAACAATCACTTGCCTTTCCCCCCATTTCCCCCCTTTCCTGAAAGGAAATGGGGGCATAAGAAACGATCTCTGAATAAAATGATATGTTTTCAGAAGCAGTTTCAAAATTCAGAATTGTTTACTTCACAAAGATCATGGACCTCTGAAACTATTCTCTTTTACGGCTGATATCTCAGGAGTTTTGTGGCGCTGTGGGGCACAGCCCCCACACACCCCAAAAAAGAGAGTGATGATTCTGGCTCAGTCAAGAGGGATAAATGTGCCAAAGAGGCTGCTAGGCTGGCCCTGTTCATTACACAAAAGGATGGCATCGATACGGCAAAGTCGCTGCTGCTCACTTTTATCTTTAAGGGTAACCTGGTAATTATCCAATACGCCCTTTTGGAAAAGGGTTTCAATCAGTTTTTCCCGGGCGTTCATGTCAACGTAAAGGTTCCACATGGAACGGTTCAACAATTCTGCATCGCTGTACCCTGAAATTGCTTTGATTGTTGGTGATACAAATAAAATAGTCCCTTCCAAAGAAACTTCGAAACAAATAATCGGGCTATGGTTGAGAAGGAAATTTAGTTTCTTTGAGCTGGAATCACTCTCTTTCTTGATTTTGCCTGAAGTCTTTTTCATATTTTTATTATGATTAAAAAACATCAACTTGTCAGCAGCGAAAAGTTCTTGTACACTTCGCTGCATGAATGAAGCCTCGGATTTTCCATTTTCAAGTATCGATATCTTTTGCAGGGTGGTTGATCATTTTGGAGATGCCGGAACTGCCTGGCGTCTGTGTCGGGAGCTACTTGGCTTATCTGGCAAAAAAATCCGTGTCAGGCTGTTTATTGATGACCTCAATACTTTAGGTTCCATCATCGGCGTGTCATTATCCAGCCATGAATTTCGGGAAATTCAAGGGATAGAAATATTACCTTGGGGACTTTTGGATTCAGACCCGGCTGCTGAGTTGGTTGTCGAGATGTTTGGGTGCGATCCCCCCGAAAACTATCTGATCAATGGGGCAACAGATATTTCTCTCATTATCAACCTGGATTATTTCAGCTGTGAGGCATGGGCAGTTGATTGTCATTTAAGAGAATCACTCCTCGGCAGGCAAGGGCTCAGGAAATTCTTCTTTATGCCTGGTCTTGATCCCCATAGCGGGGGTATCATGTCCACTAGCCGCCCCAATCTCCCTGCAGACAAGCGCTTGGCAAAAGAGAGCTGGCTGAAAGCACAGGGCTTGGAACCGGACTTGGAAGCCATGGGGTGTATCCTTGCCTATACATACAGTTGTGAGTTTCGACCACTGCTGGAGTATCTGTCTGCTGATAAGAAGCCATGGCTGGTTTGGGGTATGGGAAATGCCTGTCGGGAATCCTTGAATGAAATCTGTGGATATCAGATGAGAAAAACGATGGTGTCTGGTATGCCTGCCTATCAAAAAGGGAACTGTACTGTGCTTTTACCCCCATTTTACCCCCAGCCTGTTTTTGATGCCTTGCTGGCTCTGACTGAATTGTCTTTGGTAAGGGGAGAAGATTCCCTGTGTGGAGCGTTGATATCAGGGAATCCTTTTCTTTGGCAGGCATACCCACAGGAGCAGGGGGTGCACAGGCCAAAGGTTGAATCCTTTCTCAAGAGTCTTGATCCGATATGGAGCAGTGAATCGCTTGCTAAGCTATTCAGGGATTCAACGATGGCGTTCAATCATTTTGATGATGGTGGCCCACTGGATTGGGAGAAGATTATAATACATTTGCCCGATTTGAGGATGGATCTGTCCAATTTTGCCGATTCTCTGAGATCCATTTGCAATCTGACTGAAAAATTGCTACAATTCAGTACTCTTTTTTTTCAAGGAGAAATCAAGTGAAAGAAGCACAAGAATTAAGGTCCGGAAATTTTGTCAAGATTGGTAATGATTTGCACCTCATTATGAATGCTGTATATAACAAAGGCGGTCGTAATGCTGCAGTGATGAAGATGAAGATGAAGAATCTAACCAATGGTTCTGTCAGTGAGACTGTTTACAAGGCAAATGATAAGTTCAACCAGGTGTCACTCGACAAAAAGGAAATGCAGTTCCTTTATGAGCAGGATGGTGCCTATACCTTTATGGATCAGGAAACCTTTGATCAGATTGAGTTGACCAAGGACGATTTGGGAGATGCAACGAATTATCTCAAAGAGCAGATGGTTATCAATGTATCAACGTATGAGGATCGACCGGTAGGCGTTGAATTACCCATCGCCGTGGAACTCGAAATAACCTATACTGAGCCTGGAAACAAGGGTGACTCCAGTGGCCGTGTTTTAAAACCGGCGACTTTGGAAACGGGTTATGAGCTGGGTGTTCCCCTGTTTTGCGAAACCGGTGAAATAATACGTGTTGACACCAGAAACGGCGAATATATGGAAAGAGTCCGCTGACAGAGACACCTACCCGCTTTATTGACTCTTTTGCAACTGCTCCAGCGTACTGAATGCCAGCCAGGCCAGGGACAGCGGGCCGGTTTTCAGGATTGTATCATCCGGAAGAAATGTGCTGCTGTGAAGAGGAGCGGTGTCGCCAGCCCCAAGAAAGAAGAAAAATGAGGGGACTTTATGGCTGTAATTGGCGAAGTCTTCAGCAATGGTCATGGGCTTTGATTCTGTCACATTGTCGGGACCCAGAAGCTCTGTAAACGCACCTGCAGCCAGGCGACTTAAATCCACATCGTTTTTAACGTACCTCGACATACTGGAAAGCTGGCAGCTGTACTCTATACCGTAAACTTTTTTCAGGCCCTCCAGGATATTTTCTATACCCTTTTTGATCATGTTTTCAGTTTCAAAGGTAAAACTGCGTACAGTCCCTTCCATTTTCACTTCATCTGCTATCACATTCATCCGTACTCCGCCATTGATAGTGCCGATGGTTAATACCGCCGGGTCGATAGGGTCTCGCAGGCGGCTGATAAGGCTTTGGAACTGGGTGATGGCCAACGCAGCGGTATAGATGGCATCGACACCTTGATGGGGAAGTGCTCCATGGCTGGCTTTACCTTTTATGGTGACAAACAGTGTGGCTACATTTGCCATCAGAGGCCCGGGACGGAATGAGACTTTACCTAGGGGTAATCCGGGCATGACATGAAGTCCGATGACCGCATTCACACTGGGGCTGCTCAGTACGCCGGCATCTATCATTTTTTGGGCACCGCTGGGAGAGCCGTCAGGAGTGCCCTCCTCGCAAGGCTGGGCAATCAACACCACCTGGCCCGGCAGTTCATCCTTGAACTGACTCAGTATTTTGGCACTGATCAGGAAGTTGGTCATGTGGATATCGTGGCCACATGCATGCATGAACCCTTTTTTTTCTGAACGATAAGGGACATTGGTTTGTTCATCTATCGGCAGGGCGTCCAGGTCGGTTCGCAAGGCAAGCACTGGTCCTGGTTTGGTATTATTCAAGACCGCTTTGAGGCCGGTTCCAGCCATGGATTGAATGTGGGTAAAGCCAAGTTTTTCAAGATATTGCCTTACAAATTCAGATGTTTCCTTTTCCATAAAGCAAGGCTCCGGGATGCGGTGCAATTGGTGGCGCAGGGAAACCGCTTCCGGATATAATTGTTCGCTGAGGGTTTTCATCCGCGATAGAAGTGGGGCTTTCTGGTCAACAGCGATGATTTGAACCAGTAACAGGAACACGGCAAAAATAATAATGACACTTGTGTTTTTCATACATCCAATCTAGCAACATGACCAATTCTTTTCAAGAGTATTTGCCTTCTTTCATCATTTATGCGGACAGATTATATAGAATGGATTGGCGAATACGGGCCGACGCTAAGGCCGGCCCCTACATTGTTTTGTTCTATTTGCAAATGGTTTATTTCAGGGCGTTGAGGTTTAATTGGCCCGCAAATTGTTTCAAGATATCCAAGCCCTTGTCGACATTGGTCTCCAGATTTACGAGATAGCGTTCCTTAATGACCAGAATCAAGCGGGCAGTACCTGTTTCTTTTTCCAGGGATTCGATCATCGGCACGCCGTTTTGTTTGCCGGATTTTTGATAGATCTGATCATCATCAACTGTCATATTCATCATGAACATGGCTTGGGAGGGGGCCAACAGGACGGCGACCGAGTGGGTGTCGGAAATTTCTACCTGAACTGTTTGGTCGTCGCTATTTTTGTAGGTTGTGCGCAGGTTGGCTGTTTCGATATCAGAAAAGCTCATGCTGCTGAAAGCGCTGGGCGTCATTTCCCATCCCGGGACTGAAGTGAGAACGGCTGCCAAATCCTTCTCTGTGGCCACTGGTGTGCCTTTCCCGATCTTTTTCTCAGATTCCTCTTTTATGGCATTCACCCCTTGTTGAAAGGTGTCTTCGCCTTCTTTTTGTTCGATGGCTTTTCCGTCCAGAACCTTGGCGGCGATATCTTTGATGGCTTCTACGGGGACATTCCCTTTGACCAACTCTTCCAAAGGATTTTTGTTTTTGGGTGCCAGCAGGATGACGGCTGTCACAATGATGGCGATGATCAGGACTGCGCCGCCGATGATGATGGCCAGCATTTTCTTGTAGGCACTACTGGACTCTTCACTAGCCTGGCTTCCCAGATCGGCAATTTTACCTTCGATTTCTTTGATCTCCTGTTCCGTCACCCGGATGGCGCTGAGTTCAGAACTGAGAAGCGCAGACGGGTTGTTGCCTGCGGCAAGGCTCGCACCCAACAATTGAAATTGCTCTTTTTGATGGTGGTCGATCTCCTTTAATTGGGTAATATGAGAATCAAGTTCCTTTCGGATTTCGTTTAGGGTTTTATCAATATCAGAAATGGTCTCTTTTTGTTGACTCATAATGGTGTTGATTTGTTTTTGGAGTTCATTGACTTCAGTTTGCAATGGCTCGATTTTATCATTTTGGGCTTTGATGGATTCATTGTAGTTTGTGAGGCTACCCAGCAATTCTGATTCTTCTGTAGCCAAATCTTCCAGGGTTTTCTTGAAGCCGATTTTCTGGTCCTCATTGACATTGGCATCCGTAACCTTTTGCTGCAACTGTTCACGTTCTTTGCAGATTTGAGCAGAGCGGGTTTCTGCCTGAGCCAGATTCTTCTGTAAAACTTTCAGTTGATCTTTCTCAGCATTCAGGCGGGTATCAATTGCTTTCTTTTTTTCTTCAATTTTTTTTCGGTCTGTGTTGAATTGTTCATTTTTTTTGGTCTTTTCGTTCTCTTTTTCCTCTTTTCTCTTATTACATGTTTCGCTTTTTTGCTTCAGGTCGTCAATCTGGGCCTGTTGGCTTTCTAACATTTTTTTTATGTCAGGGGCATTACTGATATCAACCTTTTCATCCCAGGCCTTTTTGCCCAGGCTAATCATTTGAGAGGATAAAACTGTATTCTTTTCCTTCAATGCACTGTTGTCCTGACTAATGGCGCGTCTTCTTTGCCACTCTTTTTTCCCCTCTGAAAAAATAGTCTTCAGTTCCATGGTCTTACCTCCGGTATTAAGTAACATATAGTCTGTTTGGGAAATAATTTCAATCGGGCCAGATGTAAAAAATGCTTTTCTGTGCTACTCTAGCCAGAGGACTCATCAAAATGACAGGTTTAAATGAATTAAAATCTGAAGTGGCCGATACGATGCGAAGACTGGTCAGAAGGGGCTTGACCACAACAACGGGTGGCAATGTGAGCGCCAAATTGTTATCTGGTGAATTGTGCATAACACCCTCACAGATAGATAAGGAGTTTATTACCTCAGAACAGATCGGTGTGATCTCAACAGCGGGTGTTTTTTTAGCAACAGGCTTGAAGTTGAGTATGGAGACTGCCATGCATCAGGCCATATACCGCCAACGACAGGAAATTATGGCGATTGTCCATGCACACCCACCCTGGGCCACTGCGTGTACTGCCATGGCTCCAAAACATCTGAGAACCGATTTGATTGCTGAAACCTGGGCCTTGCTGCGAGATCCGGTATGGGTGCCTTATGCATTGATGGGGACGAACAGTTTGGCTGAGAGAGTTGCGGAATCGGTTGAGCAGGGTGAAGTTCTGTTGCTTGAAAATCATGGAGTCCTTGCGGTGGGAACATCTTTATGGCAAGCGTACAGTCGACTTGAGGCCCTAGAAGAGGCGGCGAAAATCAGCTTTATCTGCTTCTTGTCCGGAGAGCCAAGGGGCTTGAGCAAGGAGCAAAAAGTGGCCATTGATTTAATGATGGGGCATTAATTTTGCTAATAAGTATGAATCTTTCGCAAGTGGCAAAAATAAAGAGAACATACTGTATGAAATGTTCAGAGTACACCGATTTCTCAAGAATTCATAGGAAGGATGGAGGCGCAGCCCCCGCGCCCCCCAAAAAGAGAGCTCGCAGTAAATCAGCTGAAGAATAGTGCTAATCAGGATAATTATTCTTGTTGACAAACCCGCCTGCCTGTACTATTATTGTGGTACGCGAGGTGATTCTTGATGCATGACTTTGTTATTGACCCCGGCTTGGCGATTCCAGTATATCAGCAGATAAAACAGGAGATTCGCAGGATGATTCTGGCGGGTGCATATGGCGCTGGTGATCAACTGACACCCATTCGTGAATTGGCAAAACAACTCAAAGTTAATCCCAATACTATTGTCAAAGTCTATTATCAACTTGATGTTGAAGGGTATATCCAGGCCAGGCCTGGTCAGGGCTATTTCGTAATTGCACTGGATCGTGAAAAGAAAAGTGATGATATTAACGAGCTTTTCCAGCAGATGCTTGATGATTTTCTTCATCGATTGGGAGAGATCGGATTCGCTCCGGATGATCTGATGAAGGCATTGGCTGATAAGAAGCGATAGGAGGATGATATGAATTTGTCACCGGAATTGGTATGGCTCTTTGCCGGTATTTTTTTGATTTTCACAGAATTTTTTATTCCCGGTGTAGTGATTGTTTTTTTCGGTGTTGGGGCATTGCTTACATCCTTTGCCATTCTTTTGACGGATAGTTTAAACATGCATCTGTCTTTACCTCTGCAGATGCTAATTTTTCTTGTGAGTTCGATTGGTTTTATGTTGCTTTTACGTAACAAGCTGAAAGCGACATTTCTGGGAAAGGCCATGGATGATGGGGAACAGAGGACTTTTAATATTGAAGTAGGTAAAATGGTGTCGGTTGTGGAGTTGATTGAACCCGGTGAAGTGGGTGGGCGGGTCAGATATCAGGGTACTTTATGGTCCGCAAGGTCAGAAAAAAGGCATATGCCCGGAGAGTCAGTAGTCATCATTGGTTGTGATAATCTGACCTTGATTGTTGAACCAATAAAAAAAGAAGAATAATTGAGAGGAGGAGATAAGTATGGAGCCTTTGAACATTTTAGTGGGGTTTGTTGTCTTTGTGGTGGTGGTGGCGGTATTTAAAACAGCCAGAATTGTGCCCAATCAATCAGTTTTTGTCATTGAACGTCTGGGTAAGTATTCCAGAACTTTACAAGCTGGGTTTCATATTCTGGTGCCATTTTTAGATAAAGTTGCGTACAAGCACTCTCTTAAGGAGGATGCTATTGATGTGCCACCTCAAAATTGTATCACCAAGGACAATATTTCAGTGGAGATTGATGGCATTTTGTACATGCGGGTGGTTGACCCCGTCAAGGCCAGTTATGGCATCATGAATTATCGTTTTGGTATCATCCAGTTATCTCAGACCACGATGCGTTCCGAAATTGGTAAAATAGATCTGGATAAAACCTTCGAATCCCGTGATGAAATCAACTATTCAATAGTTGCCGCAGTGGATGAGGCCTCAGATCCGTGGGGCATCAAGATCACCCGTTACGAGATCAAAAACATTGAGACACCTCCAACCATTCGTGAAGCAATGGAGAAACAGATGCGGGCTGAACGGGAGAAGCGTGAAAAAATTGCGTTATCTGAAGGGGACAAGCAGGCAAAGATCAATCGCGCTGAAGGTGACAAGCAGGAAGCCATCAAGAAATCTGAAGGTGAACGCATCAAGATGCAGAATGAGGCTGAAGGCAGAGCGATTGCTATCCTTGAAGTGGCCAAAGCAACTGCTCAGGGAATCCGGGAAATTGGTGAAGCTATTGTGGCCCCGGGTGGTAAAGAGTCTGTCAGTATGCGTATTGCCAGTGAATGGATCGATTCTTTCTCAAAGTTGGCCAAGTCAAGCAATACCATGATTGTACCCACCAATGTGGCTGACCTGGCCAGCGTGACCGGTATCTTGAAAAACGCTTTCAATATGGTTGATAATCCAGCAGGTAATAAATAATCTAAATTAGCAATATTCTTCCGCTGATTTACTGCGAGATCTCTTTTTCTGTTGGGAAGTGGGGCTTCAAGCCCCACACCCCGAATAACCAAGAGCTCGCAGTGACTTAGCGATTTAAGGGGCGCTACTTGCCTGCGCACTGATCCCTAGTCCCTGATCCGGGGTTGTGGGCAAAGCTCAGTTGTTTTATACTGTCAACCTTGTATTTTATTCGTCAGGAGTGGTAATATCCGCAATATGATGGAGGGTGGTATGAAGAAAACGGTTCTGATGTTGTTATTGCCTTTGACTGTTTTTTCGATCTGTTTGTTTTCGCAGGATGCTGACCCGGATGTCGCCACTGAAGTAAGCTATCATGACAATGGTCAGAAAGAAACTGAGCATTCTTTCCGCTTTCAAAAGCCTCATGGTTTATGGCGTGAATGGACTGAGAACGGACAGCTTGTCAGTGAACAGCGCTTTAGTGAAGGAGTGAAAGAGGGTGCCTGGCGGACTTGGTATGCAAATGGGTCCAAACAGGATGAGGTGAATTATCACAAGGATTTACTTCATGGTCAATTCACAAAGTGGTACGAAGGGGGAGGAAAGGAAGAATCCGGGGAGTATCAGAATGGTAATGAAACAGGTGACTGGATTCTTTGGGATGAAAATGGGCGCTATCTGGAACGAAGAAGCTATGATCGGGAACAATTGGTGCTGGTCCGGCAGATACAATTTGATTATGAGGGCAGTGACATGATTACTCTGCAAAAAGACTGGTATTCCAATGGTCGGATGAAGGCGGAAATTCGACAGAATAACGGAAAGCTTCATGGGGAACAGCGGGAATGGTTCCAAAACGGTCAGCTTGCCATAGAAACGGTGTATGCGAATGGTCAGGAAGAAGGGCTGCATTTGGATTATCATGAATCAGGGGCACTAAGACTCCGTTCTCAAATGCAGCAAGGCAAGCGACATGGTGTCACGGAGGGCTTTGATGATTCCGGGGTAAAAATATGGGCCAAGCAGTATCAGAACGGGGTGTTTCAATACGATCTGGCTTTTGATGAGAGCAATTGAAAACAACTGAAGTGACTGCTGCGGTCATTGTAGATGGCTCTCTGGTTCTGCTGGCCAGGCGATCGCCTGGGAAGCAGGAAGCAGGTAAGTGGGAATTCCCTGGGGGTAAAAGAGAACCCAATGAAACGCTTAAAGAATGTCTGGTGCGTGAATTGCGAGAGGAGATGGGGGTAGATGCCTGTATCCATCAAGAATTGATACGTTGTGAGTATGAATATTCTCATGGCCGGATCAATCTGGTGGCTTTTAATACACAATTGCAAGGGGCCCCTTTGGTTTCTAAAGACCATGATCAGATCATGTGGATCCCCATAGACTCATTGCTAACCTATGAATTGGCACCAGCAGATGTACCGATTGCAGAATTTTTGCAGGGCAAATCCGGCAGTGGCATTATGGAGTGTGAAAGCTGAGGCCACCCTTCGGGCATCATTGCTTCGCAAGATGTCTTCAATCGGATGTTCCGATTGATCGAACCCCTTTCGATGGGGTTCTCATCCCAGGATGGTTACAGGCCAGTCAGATTTTTATGAAATATGTGATTTGTTAATTCTTAAAAAGAAGGGATCGGAGAGTTAGGGATTCGAACCCCAGGACCCCGCAAAGGGTCAACGGTTTTCAAGACCGCCGCATTCGACCGCTCTGCCAACTCTCCGGTCATTCTGATTCTAACAAAAGCCTTTGGATCTGTCAATTTTGTTATGTGGCAAAGGCGTTGATTTATTGCGCTTCAAAAGATATAATCCCGCACATGAATGTCAAATATTCACCTTTGCTGGTTGCCTCAGATATCGGTGGCACACTGATTGGAAAAGACAATCGGATCGGCTCTTATACTTTATCCGTTTTTGAAAGCCTGTTAAATATGAATATTCCGCTGGTATTGATAACCGGATACAATTATCACACCACCCTGAGGATTACCCATCATCTTGACGACAGGGTAGTACGGATGCCTCAGAATGGGACTATATGTATAGAAAACGGCAAGGCCATCTGGGAGGAACGCATTGAGCATGAGATGGTCGTAAAAATTTCTGCATATCTTGAAGAAAAGCGTCTGCCGGTAGTTGTGTATCAGGGCCGGGAAGGTCAATACCGGAATCTGGTCATACCATTGGGTGAACAGGCCATCAGCGGAGATTTTACTCCCATAGTCAGTTTGCCCGATTTCTCAACCATAACTGGTATTTCCACACGGCTTGATGAACGACTGGTTCCGGAAATACGTGCTGGACTGACGGACTTGATAGAGGGGCGCTACACACTGATCTATGTTCGGGAGCGCGATATTTCCTGGCTTGAAGTAACCCCCAAAAATGTCCGCAAGGATCTGGCATTGAAACGGTATTGCCACATGAAGAATATTCCTCTGGAACGGGTTGTCTATTTTGGAGATAACTTCAATGATCTTGAGGCTTTGGAGTCTGTTGGTGAGCCGGTCGTCATGGAAAATGGGGTTGAAGAATTGAAGGCCCGTTTCACACTCAGGGCCGAACCTGTAGACAGAGAAGGGGTGGCGAAATACTTATCCAGTCGTTTTCTCGTTTCCTAGAAGGGTTGGCAGGTATTCATAATTTATCAAGCCAGTTGCAGAAGTCAGAAAGGTTTTTTTAATAAGAATATGGTGCTTGGCACCACCCCCGTAATAAACAAGAGATCACAGTAAAGTAGACTGGTGAAGTTTGCCTTACTGTTAAAGTATTGACGAAATGATCATCTCGTGTTATATAATTCACGAAATGACAACAATAGGAAGATTAGGTCGTTACATCGAAGTGTTGGATAAGCTGCCCATTGAAAAAACCACTATTTCATCACAGGAATTGGCCACATTAATGGGTTTGACACCCTCTTCTGTCCGTCAGGACTTTTATACTCATCTGGATAATAAGGGGAAATCCCGTATCGGTTATGATGTCAGGGAGCTGCGTTCTACTCTTGTCAGGCAGCTGGGATTAAATCGTGAAACCCAGATTATTATCATAGGGAGTGGTCGCTTGGGTCAGGCTCTGGTCAGATATAAAGAATTTGCCCGAATCAATATTCATTTCAAAGGTTTTTTTGACAAAGATGAAGAAAAAGTGAATCAAAAGATAGAAGGAATTCCAGTTTATCCGATTGGTCAGCTTGAAGAGTTTATGGCAGCCAACCCGCAGGTCCGTCTGGCCATTTTGACTGTTCCAGAGGAAGAGGCACAGAAAGTGGCTGAATATGCCCAGCATTGTGGTATCGAAGCCATCTGGAATTTCTCTCCTGTTCTGCTGAATCTGGGGCGGGATTTTTTGGTTCAATCTGAATATATTGGTGAAAATCTGTATAAATTGATTTATGCCTTAAATCATCGCCAGGAGCGAGGAGGTCGTATTATGGAACTGTTGATATGTGTAGGGAGTTCGTGTCATCTGAAGGGGTCAGAAGTGGTTGTCAAAACTTTTCAGAATCTGATAGAGAAGGAAGGTGTGGGAAACAAGATCATTCTAAAAGGGAGTTTCTGTATGGGAAAGTGCTCAGAGAATGGCGTCACCATAAAAGTGAATGATAAGTTTTATAAAACAAAGTACGAGGATGCTGAAACGTTTTTTTACGAAACAATTCTGCCATTAATCAAAAAGTAAGGACAGACCATGTGGGTCATAGAAACTGATTCCAAAGCCTGCCGCGATTGTAACCGATGTTTGCGTGAATGTGCGGTGAAAGCCATAAAATTTGAAAACAGCATTTCCCGTATCATTGAAGAAAGATGTGTTTTATGTGGGAATTGCATCCGGGTTTGCCCCCAAGGGGCCAAAAAGGATGTGTCTTATCTTCGTGAGGTGCAAGCTCTGGTCCGGTCCGGAGAGCCTGTTGTCGTGTCCCTTGCGCCGTCCTTTGCTGCCTATTTTGATTTTGAAGATTTTCGTCGGGTCATAGCTGTACTGAAGCGGCTGGGTTTCAGATATGTCGAAGAAACGGCATTCGGCGCCTATTATACTGCCATGGCTACCGTCAGGGAACTGGAAAACAAGCCGGGATTTCGAATCGGAACAGCTTGTCCATCGACCGTTTTTCTGATTGAGAAGTACTATCCTCAGTTCATACCCTATCTTTCAACTGCCGATTCTCCGGTTATTATCCACTCCAAATTGATTCGTGAGCGTTACGGGAAGGATGTCCATACTGTATTTATCTCTCCCTGTGCGGCCAAAAAATACGAAGTGATGGATCCGGTTCATGCGGGATTAATCGATTATCCCTTATCGTTTATAGAACTGGAGCAGTGGGTAAAGGAAGAAAAAATCGATTGGAATGATGGCAATCTGGAAGAAGCAGACTTTGAACGGATTGCCCCAGGTTCGGCTCGTCTATTCCCAATTCGTGGAGGGATTCTGAAAACAGCTCAGATGGAAACCGATTATACTTCAACGAAATTTTTGAGTATTTCCGGTGCCCAAAACATCATGCATTTTCTGACAAGCTTTTCAGTAGAAAAATACCCGGATATGCGGTTTATCGATTTTCTGATGTGTGAGGGTGGGTGTATCAACGGGCCACTGGCCTGGAAGCACTTTAATCCTTTGAACCGTATTCGAATTGCTGGCTATCAAAAGAGCCATAAAGGAAAAGATGCCGAATATCAAATGGTTGATTTGGATCGTTTTCTTAACCGTCAGTTTGTGAATAAAAAAAAGAACTATCAAGTCCCCGGAGAAGAGGAAACAAAAGCCATTCTGGCTCAAATCGGGAAATTTACTGTTGCCGATGAATTGAATTGCGGTAGTTGTGGGTACGGCACCTGTCGCGAAAAAGCAATAGCTGTTTTTCAAGGGATGGCCGAAGCCTCTATGTGTCTGCCTTATATGCGTAACAAGGCCGAAAGTTTTGCCAATGTTATTGTGGATAATACCCCAAATGGTATCGTTGTAGTCAATAACGATTTGCGGATTATTACAGCCAATCCGGCCTTTAAACAACTTTTTGATGTTGATTCCAGGGAAGATCTGGTCGGTATCTCAGTTAAGCGGATCATGGCTGATACCTCTCCTTTTGTAAAAGCATACTCAACCAAAACCATGGTCTCCTATCGTTTTCTCAATCCGGATAATGGAAAATGGATGCGGATTATGACTGTGCCTATGACGGAGGAGAGGCTTGTCATTGGTATTTTTAATGATATCACCAAAGAAGAGTCTCATAAAATGGAACTGGACACAATTCGCAAAGAAATTGCTGAGCACACACAGGATGTCATTATCAAGCAGATGCGAATTGCTCAGGAAATTGCCGGTTTGCTGGGTGAGACAACTGCTGAGACCAAGGCAATGCTGACCAAACTGGCCAAGGTGCTCAGCAGTGAGGACCCCCATGCTCAAAGTTGATATCGCTTATCGTCAACTCAACAAGCATGGTGAAGAGATTTGTGGGGATCGGGTAGAAATTCAGGAATATCAAGGACAGAATTACGTTGTGATGTCAGATGGATTGGGAAGTGGTGTCAAGGCAAACATTCTTTCATCACTGACGACCAAGATTATTGCCACAATGCTGCGCGAGGGCTGCTCCTTGCAGGAAGTGACTGAAACCCTGAATCAAACCTTGCCGGTTTGCAAGGTTCGTGACATCGCCTATTCGACCTTCACCGCACTGAAAATTGATCCTTTGGGGGGGGTTGAAGCCGCTGAGTATGATAATCCAAAGCTGATGTGGTTTTCAAATGGAGCACTCAAGACGATTCCCCGAAAAGAAGTTCATTATAGTGAACGAATGCTGGTTTCTGAGTCGGGTTTTTCTTTGTCTGAAGGGGATGTACTCATCGCCTTGAGTGATGGGGTCGTACATGCTGGAATCGGGCGAAGCTGGAATCTGGGCTGGAGCTGGGAGCGGGTGGCCCGCTATATTGAGACTGTTCTGAGTAAAGAGAAAAATGCTGCAGATATCTGTGACAATCTGATTGATGTAGTCAACAAGCTTTATGGAGAGGAGCCAGGGGATGATACCACTGTTTTAATTGTTAAGTATCGGCCACTCCGCAAACTGATTTTAATGATCGGACCGCCAGCGGATGAGGCAAGTGATGAGATGGTGGTGGAAACATTTCTCAACTCTGAAGGAGTCAGAGTTGTCTGCGGAGGAACTACTTCCAACATCGTGGCCAAAAAATTGAATAAAGAAATTGAAGTGTTGATTCACACTGGGACCAAGGATGTTCCGGCTATTGGCAGCTTGCCTGGCATCGATTTGGTCACTGAGGGCGTTCTGACATTGTCGGTGGTGGTGGACATGCTGCGAAAAAGAATCGATCCAAAGACAATCCGCTATGCGGGTGATGGGGCATCGCAGTTGTTTCGTTATATCCATGGCGCAGATGAAATTCATATTCTGCTTGGAAAGGCCATCAATCCAGCTCACCAGAATCCCAAGACGCCCTCTCATTTGGGCATGAAATTTCATCTGATTGATGAGTTGGAATACGTCACCGGGGAATTGGGAAAAAAAGTTCGTGTAGATAGATTTTAGGAGGCTCATATGGCAAAGGTAATCTACGGCGTGTGGGATCACAAGGTGATCGACAACCGTGACAGGCGGTACTTCGAAATTGAAGAAGCCCCTGAGCTTAAAAATTTTGATCAATTTGACCCGGGGAACCCCATCAAAGCATTTTTTGGTGGCAAAGGATTCTTTGTCTTCGATCGTGATATTAATTTGCTCGATGCGGCAATACAGTATATGGAGAGGGCAGCGAGTGAGTCGTGTGGGAAATGCACTCCATGTCGTGTGGGTACCCATATCCTCAGCTCAAAGCTGGCTGAGCTGGCCGAAACCGACAGTAGTAAAATTACCCTGGAGGAAATAGGGTCCATTGCTGAGCACATTAAAACCACTTCTCTCTGTGGTTTGGGGCAAACGGCGACAGTAGCGCTTTTGGAGATACTAAAACATTTCCCGGAAGAGTTGCAGAAAGGGGCTCACAGTTATGATATTGGCAACCGTCAGCCTGGCTACACCACTATGACCGCTCCATGTATCGAAGAGTGTCCTGCCAAAGTGGAGGTGCCACGTTACATAGATTACATCAAGGACGGCAAATTTACCCATTCAGTTGGGGTTGTACTGCAAAAATATCCCATGGCGGCCACCTGTGGACGGGTTTGTGTTCGTTTTTGTGAAATGGCCTGCAGACGAACCATGGTGGATGAAGCCGTTGGTATCAAGGTGCTGAAACGATTTGTGGCTGATCGTGAAAAATATGTAACGGATCAATGGTTTTCACGTGATCTGATAGAAGAACTTAAACCCAGTGATCTCAAGGTGGCGGTCATCGGGGCTGGCCCTGCGGGGATATCTGCGGCTTATCATCTCCTTTTACGGGGTTACCATGTGGATGTTTATGAGGCCATGACTGAGCCGGGAGGCATGGCTGCCGTTGGTATTCCAGAATATCGTTTGCCCAAGGAAGAGATTCTGCGTAAAGAGGTGTCCATTATTGAATCTCTGGGGGGAAAGATCTTCTACAATAAGCGCATGGGGCTTGATTTCACTTTGAAATCTCTTCGTGAACAGGGATATAAGGCGATCTTTTTGGGCGTTGGCGCACACCACGGCAAAACTCTGGGTATTCCAGGTGAAAGCCGTTCGCTTAAAGGCTTTAATACGGGTGTTCGTTTTCTGCTGTTTATTAACCATTACCACATCAATATCGGAATTCCCATGGATTTGGGAGAAAAGATGGTGGTTGTCGGCGGTGGTAACGTGGCCATGGATTGTGCCCGCTCGGCCCTGCGGATGGGAGTTAAAGAGGTTCACTTGATATACAGGCGTACCAAAGAAGAAATGCCGGCAGATCATGAAGAAATTGAGGCCGCAGAGAAAGAAGGTGTCATTTTTCATTACCTGACCCATCCGAGCAAATTGATCACCGAAGACAAAGTGGTGAAGGGGATTGAACTCATCCAGATGAGTCTGGGAGAGCCTGATGCCAGTGGTCGCCGGGGTGTCAACCCCCTTGAGGGATCAGAGTTTGTAATGGATTGCGATTTTGTTGTGCCGGCAATCGGACAAATGGTTGATCATACCTTTATTTCTCCTGGGGATGGAATAGAATTGAATCGTTGGGGATTAATCGATGCTGACCCGAATACCTTGATGACAACACATAGCGGAATCTTTGCCGGTGGAGACGCAGTAACGGGTCCAGCCACTCTGATCGAAGCCATGGCGCAGGGAGAACGGGCGGCCAGATCTATTGATGACTATCTGACCTATGGACGGGTACGCTTCAATCCCCGGGATCGCATGTCACAGCTTTTGGCCAGTATCCGGGAAATGGATAAACAGGGTTTGCACGTGCCAGTCAGAAGTCAATACCGGGTGAAGGTTAAAGAATTGGATCCAGAAGTACGTAAGAGAATGTTTGAAGAGGTGGAAAGACCGATTTCGGTAGAAGAAGCGTACAAGGAAGCCAATCGCTGCATGCGTTGTTACCGGGTTTATTCGGTGGTCACTGACCGTTGATGGAGGAAAAAATCATGAAAGGAAATATCAATCATAAAAGTGTCGAATTTACATCCGGCCAAACAATTTTGGAAGTGGCCAGAAATTATGGACAATTCATTCCCACACTGTGTGAAATGAGTCAACTTCACCATAGCCCTGGGACTTGCCGGGTGTGTCTGGTGGAAATTAAACGGAGTAATGATTCACGACAATATGTAGTGACCTCCTGTGATACGCCAATGGAAGAGGGAATGGAGGTTTTGACGCGTTCCAAAAGAGTCCGGGATGGTCAGCGACTTCAGGTGGAGATGCTTTTGGCTGATCATGACCAGGATTGCGCCAGTTGTGTTCGTCATGGCAATTGTGAACTTCAGGATGTGGCTCAGTTTGTGGGCTTGCAGCAGTCCCGTTATCAGTATCCCGCCTTCTATAAAGAGAGGACAAAAGATTATTCATCACCCTCGATCATCCGCGATATGAGTAAGTGTATCCGCTGCAACCGTTGCGTGTCAGTATGTCGCAGTGTCCAGGGCACAGATGTTTTGGTGTTTAGTGAAAAGGGTCTGTCTTCAGAAATTGGTGTACGTGACGGTCTGGCTCTGGGGACTTCAGAATGTGTCAGTTGCGGACAGTGCACCTTGGTCTGCCCTGTTGGTGCGCTGGCTGAACGGGATGATACTGAACAGGTCATTGATTATCTGTATGACCCTGAAATTTTTACTGTATTTCAATTTGCCCCTGCTACGCGCATAGCCCTGGGGGAAGAGTTTCATATGGAGCCAGGTTGCAATGTGCAAGGTAAGATGATCACTGCTCTTAAAAAACTCGGAGCAGATATCGTTCTGGATACCAATTTCACAGCCGACCTGGTCATCATGGAAGAAGGGTCAGAATTACTTGACCGAATTAAATCAGGGAAAACCTTGCCGATGATTACCTCCTGCTCGCCAGGCTGGGTCAACTTTATTGAAAAAAATTATCCTGAATTACTGGATCATGTTTCCACCACCAAATCACCACAGCAATGTTTCGGTGCTATTGCCAAGACGTATCTTGCCGATAAGGTCAAAGTTGACCCCAAACGAATGCGTGTTGTTTCGATAATGCCCTGTACTGCCAAGAAAGAAGAGGCCAAGCGTCCAGAAATGACACATGATGGTCTCCCTGATGTAGACGTGGTGTTGACTACCCGTGAGTTTGCCCGGTTAATCAAGCGGGAAGGCTTATGGCTGCCCGATCTTGAAGATTCACCGTTTGATAACAACTGGATGGGGCAATATACAGGTGCCGCAGAGATTTTCGGTACCACCGGAGGTGTCATGGAAGCGGCTCTGAGGACCGTCTATTTTGTAGCCAACGGGAAGGAAATTCCTGGGATCGAATTTGCTGCGGTTCGGGGTTATGAAAATCTCAGAGAAGCGGAAGTTGACCTGGGAGAGTCACTGGGGCGAGTGAAAGTCGCGGTGGCCCATGGGCTCCGAGCCGCACGAAAAATCGTTGAGGGGATTATGGATAAGACAGCCGATTACCATTTTATTGAAATCATGGGTTGCCCTGGCGGTTGTATGGGAGGGGGAGGTCAGCCCCGCATCAAGAAGGATTACCAGAGCTTCTGGCATGAACGCCAGGAAGCCATTTATCAGATTGATAAAGATGCCCCAATCCGCCAGTCCCACAATAACCCCCTGATCAAGTCACTTTACGAAGAATTTCTTAAGGAACCCTTGGGTGATAAATCCCATCATCTGCTTCATACCAGTTATCGTAACCGGCAACATAAAGTGAAGCACACCATCAAAGAGATCTGGGAAGAAATAAAAGAAGGCAACTGATAAGCTCCCCCAGGCTTGCTGCACCCGCCTGGGGGATACCCCTTTTTCGTGCCAGGCAAGTAATGATCAGATCAAGTCCAAATGTTGGGCATGCACCAGATTTGATTTTTTTGAAACCGCTTTTTTAGCAAATTCAGTGAATATTCACGCTAAAAAGAGTGAAATCAGCCTGAAAAATGGTAAT
>Ga0105099_10000499_pt1 | contig 26695 bp, 26 predicted proteins | sample PPLLak3cmMay2015_2_FD_79138 | JGI IMG/M metagenome (GOLD analysis project Ga0105099, IMG submission 79138) | Freshwater sediment microbial communities from Prairie Pothole Lake near Jamestown, North Dakota, USA - PPLs Lake P8 Core (1) Depth... | ecosystem: Environmental > Aquatic > Freshwater >... | reverse complement strand
GCCAAGCTGTGCCGTGCCGGCTACCAGGGCTGGTGGCGCAGTGCTGGAGCCTTTCCCTTCGATCTGGATATTAACGTTGGGATATTTCTTCCGGAAGCCTTCAGCCCACAGGGTCAGCAGGTTGTTCAGGGTGTCCGAGCCGATACTGTTCAAATTGCCGGAGACACCACCCACTGCTTTGTAGCTTTTCAGAGACTTGTCAACTTTCAATGCTTCGGCTGATGCAAGACCTGCCGTAGCAACCAGGATGACGGCCGATGCAATAATAATTTTTTTAAACATACTTTCCTCCTGTTTTGAATCAGCGTTCTGTGATTTGAACAGTACCTGATAAATGTTACAACTGCGTGACAACCATGCTAAGGAATTTTGAAATCTGCATTTTTACTGTTCCTAAACATTCCAGCGATCAGGCTTTCTTCATGGTAAAGAAAAAGGTTGATCCTTTTCCGGGGGTGCTTTCGACGGCAATCGAACCGCCATGCGCCTGGACGATATGTTTTACGATGGAGAGACCAAGACCTGTTCCGCCCATTTCCCGGCTTCTGGCCGTATCGACTCGATAGAACCTCTCGAATATCCTTGGTATATCCTTGGGTGGTATGCCGACTCCGCTGTCTTTTACACCGATGCGTACCTGGTCGCCGAGGTCTGAGGCTTCAACTGTTATCCTGCCGCCGGCAGGGGTGAATTTAATGGCGTTATCCAGAAGATTGATGAGGATCTGTTCCAGCTTGTCCGGATCTGCCTGGATATCCGGTATGGCGGCAAGAGAATCCGTTCTGGTGAACGTTACCTCTTTGGCCAGTGCCTTTTGCTCAAGGAGGTGAATTGCCCGGTTTACGGCTGAGAGGATAGCAACCGGTTCCGGTTCGAGGGGGATTGCCCCTGATTCTATGCGTGACAGGGTCAGCAGGTCACTGATGAGATTCGCCAAGCGTTCCGCGTGGCTGTGGATGACCTCAATAAAATGAATCAGTTTTTCAGGGGGGAGGGTCCCTTTTTCGCTGAGGATGGTTTCCGCGTAGCCCTTGATGACCGAAACTGGTGTCCGAAGTTCGTGGGACACGTTGGCCACAAAGTCTTTTCTGATCTTTTCAAGCATTTTAAGGTCGGTGATGTCGTGAAAAACCGCCACAGCACCGATGAGGGTTGCGTCTTCCATAAGCGGCACCCAATGCGTCAGCATGTTTTTTTGCTCGGGTACCATTATTACCATCTCCTCAAGGAGTTCCTCGCGAGAATCCAGAACTTTTTTCAAGGCATTGTTCAATGATGGCTGGCGAGCAATTTCGATCAGTGCTTTGCCGATACAGTTCTGGTCAAGCGAAAAAAGTGCCCGAAAGGCCGGGTTAGCCAGCGTGACAATTCCGGCATCGTTCGTGACGATAACCCCTTCCCCCATGCCGCGAAGGATTGTGTCGAGACGGTTTTTCTCAGCCGAAATACGCTCCAGATGACTCTCGGTTTTTTCTGCCATTTCGTTCAAAACTTCTGCCAGTTCACCAATTTCGTCACTGCTGGAGATCGGAATGCGTGATCTGAACTCGCCTTTACCGATCAGGGCAGCGGCAGCAGCCATGTTTCGGAGAGGTCGTGAGGTTATGAAAGAAAGAATGTAGCTGAGAAGAAGAGAGCAGAAAATTGCGAGAATCAGCGATGCTCCAAGGATGGTTCCGAGACTGGTCATTGCCGCATCGACTCGAGAGAGCGGGAGTGCGAGTCGGATGACGCCGGGCTGCCCTGTGGTTGTCTGGAAGGGCAGGGCGGTATAGATCATATTCGTACCAAGGGTAGCTGAGTAGCGGGTGGCAACCCCTTGGCCTTGTTCGATTGCCTGGATGAATTCCGGTCGATTTGCATGGTTTTCCAGCTTGTGGATTTCCTTGTCGGTCAATTCGGAATCACCGGCAACTTTTCCATCTCTGCGGATGATACTGACACGAGCCTTGATTTCCTTGCCGACTGTCTGGGCCAGAAAGGGGGCGTCGCGATCCATATCGGCAATCTCTTTTGAGGACATTACTTTGACGAGGCGTGTCTCATTGAAAAGATTGTCGCGTATCTCCAAAGCAAGATTGTTTTTCAGTGTATGGTTCAGATACCCGTAAAGGATCGCGCCGATAAGGATCACGAGGGAAAGGTAGGAGGCCATAAGTTTCCACTGGATTTTTATTCTCAAGTTTCCTCCATTTTGTAGCCGAATCCCCGGACGGTCTTGATCATGTCACCGGCTATGCCCAGTTTGGTACGGAGTCTTGTTATATGCGTGTCCACGGTGCGGGTGTCTCCGATATAGTTATATCCCCAGACATTTTTGAGCAAAAGGTCACGGCTTTGAACCCTGCCAAGTCGTTCGGCAAGGTTAAGCAGCAGCTTGTATTCCGTGGTTGTCAGAACGACATCTTCTCCTGCTGAGGTGACAATGTGACGTCCGGTGTCTATGCTGATAGGCCCTATTGCAAGTATTTTTTCTTCCTTGGTGTCAGGTTCCGATCGGCGTAGAATTGCACGAATTCTCAACATCAGTTCGCGATTCGAGAAGGGTTTTACCACATAATCGTCGGCACCTACCTCAAATCCCACCACGCGGTCGATCTCTTCTCCTTTAGCGGTGAGCATAATGATAGGAATACTTGCCGTCTTATCACTGTTCTTCAGTATTCTGCAGATATCTGTTCCCATGATTCCCGGTAACATCAGGTCAAGAATGATAAGGTCAGGACAGCGTGAACGTGCCGTTTCAAGGCCTTCTTTCCCATCCAGCGCGGTCAGGACACGGTAACCTTCTCTTTCCAGATTAAATGCCACCAGGTCGAGCAGATCGCGTTCATCTTCAATAATCAGAATCGTTTTCATGATCGAAATTCCTTGTTTTCTACGGATTCTACTGACTCTCTGTGACAACCATGTTACAAGCGTATGAAATGTTTCAAAAAATACTATGATAACCTGCGATTTCAGGAAATCAACACAATCTGTTGACGGGCATGTGGAAAACAGTGTGGATTCTACGGGTAAAGCTATCAGACTGACAGTGAATAGTACCAGATTGCACAAAAAAGAAGCGTCTCAATGTACTGCATGAAATAGTTCATTTCATGTTGAGACGGGCAGGGTTGTAGAGAGTTGATCGTATATATATAAATTCTTGACTTGTCTTTCGTGCTGTGTTAATTCATAAAATCCTTTTAAATCAGTAAGTTAAAATTTTCTTGCGATGCTGCTTCCGGCAAGATCTTTTCCTGGTGAGCGGCAACTCCGGCAACTGTTTCATGAGAAATTTGCTGTGCTTAGATTTTGCAGGAGTACTCTGCCACGCAGTAGTTGATTTTTATTGTCCGGATTTTGATCATGTCATTATTCTAGTTGTTTGTATCTGGAGGTCATCATGTCGAGGTTTCTTGAGTGTACTGTTGGCGGTTTGCTGGACCAGATGGCGGATCGGTTTCCTGATAACGATGCCTTGGTGTATGTAGAGCGCGACCTCCGTTATTCCTATCGGGAGTTCAACGAAGTCTGCCGTAAGGTGGCAAAGGGCCTCATTTCTCTTGGGGTGAAGAAAGGCGATCATGTTTCGATCTGGGCAAACAATGTTCCTGAGTGGGTGATTTTGCAGTTTGCTACTGCCAAGATCGGCGCGGTGCTTGTTACCATCAATACCAGCTATCGTTCAGCCGAGTTGGAGTACATTCTCAAGCAATCCGATTCGAACGCGCTTTTCATGGTGCAAAGTTTCAAGGGAACCGATTACGTGGAGACACTCTACGACGTGGTTCCCGAGTTTAGGAATGCTGCTGCCGGTTCCCGCCGGTGCGAAAAACTTCCTTTTCTTGATCGGGTCGTTTTTATCGGGGCAGAAACTCCTGCTGGAATGATCAACTTCAACGAAATCTACCAGATGGCAGCGGCGGTGGATGATGCAACCCTCGCATCGATCGAGGCCGGGTTGTCTCCCCATGATGTCATTAATATGCAATATACTTCGGGAACGACCGGTTTCCCGAAGGGGGTAATGCTCACTCATTTCAATGTCGTGAATAATGGTTTCAATATCGGTGAATGCATGCGGTTTACCGAAAAAGACCGGCTGTGTATTCCGGTGCCCTTTTTCCATTGTTTTGGCTGTGTTCTCGGGGTGATGGCCTGCGTAACCCACGGTGCGACGATGGTTCCCGTTGAGACTTTCAACCCCCTTCTGGTCCTCCAGGCGATAGAAAAGGAGCGTTGTACCGCTGTGCATGGCGTTCCAACCATGTTTATTGCTGAACTGGAACATCCTGATTTTGATAAATACGACCTGACAAGCCTTCGTTCGGGGATTATGGCCGGTTCACCCTGTCCCACTGAGGTAATGAAAAGGGTAATTCGCGATATGCATGCGTCAGAAATCACCATTGCCTACGGCCAGACTGAATCTTCTCCCGTGATTACCCAGACGCGGACCGATGATCCCATCGAGTTGCGTGTTGCAACGGTTGGAAAGGCTCTTCCTGATGTTGAAGTCAAAATTGTCGACATTGAATCAGGCGCAACCCTTCCCCCCGGCAAGCAGGGCGAGTTGTGCGGTCGTGGCTACCTGGTAATGAAAGGGTATTACAAGATGCCCGAGGAGACGGCAAAGGTTATCGATGCCGACGGCTGGCTGCATACCGGGGACCTTGCGGTTATGGACGAGAATGGTTATTGCAAGATTACCGGCAGGATCAAGAACATGATCATCCGGGGAGGCGAAAATATTTATCCCCGCGAGATCGAGGAGTTTCTCTATACCCATCCGAAAATTTCCGATACGCAGGTTTACGGCGTTCCCGACCGTAAATATGGCGAGCAGGTCATGGCTGCCATTGTTCTGAAGAAGGGGGTCGAGATGTCAGAGGAAGAGGTCAAGGCATTCTGTCGCGACAAGATTGCCCACTACAAGATTCCTTACTATGTGAAATTCGTCGAATCATACCCCATGACCGCTTCAGGGAAAATCCAGAAATTCAAGCTGCGTGAAATGGCAATTCGTGAACTTCAGCTGGAAGATTCAGGGGAGACGGCTTGATATGACTGGACGGATAACGCCAAGGGAGGAGCTGGAGGGTCGTTGTTGTGCCTTGCAGGCCCTGATGACGGCAGAAGGGTTGGATGCTGTCATTGTTGTTCAGAATGCCGATCTGTTTTATTTTACCGGCACTATCCAGTCTGGCTGCCTGTACGTCCCTGCTGAGGGCAAGCCGGTCTATCTGGTGCGCAGGGATGCCGGCCGCGCCAGGAGCGAATCAACTCTTTCAGAGATAGTCCCTTTTTCTTCCATGCGTGAGGTTCCCGGGATTGTTGCCGGGTACTCCCTGCCTGAACCGAAGCGGATAGGCATGGAGTTTGATGTCCTGCCGGTAAGTTTCTTTGAACGGTATCGTAAGGTCTTTCCCTCTGCCCTGTTTCAGGATGTTACTCCGCTCATTCGCAGGGTGAGGATGAAGAAGTCGGCCTATGAACTGGCTAGTATGCGTAACGCCGCCCGCCAGGTGGACAAGGTTTATCAGCAGGCCTGTAAAGTTATTCACGAGGGAATGACTGATCTGGACCTTGCCGCTGAACTGGAGTATGTCGCACGAAAAGAAGGACATCTCGGTCACATACGAATGAGGGTTTTTAATGGGGAGATGATTTTCGGGCATACATTTTCCGGCGTTGATGGCGCACTGCCGGCGTATACGGACACGCCGCTGGGCGGTGCGGGGCTGCACCCGAGTTTTGGCCAAGGGTGCGGACGGAAAAGGATCAATCCAGGCGAGCCCATCGTTGTGGACTTTGCCGGGAGCTGTGATGGCTATCTGGTTGACCAGACCCGAGTATTTGCCTTGGGGAGCCTTGACGAGAAACTCCTTGCGGGTCATGGAGACATGCTGGCAGTGCAGGAATGCATGCGACAGATGGCACTTCCGGGAGTGGCCTGGGGAGATATCTATGAGGCCTGTCTTGCTCTTGCTGTTGCGCAGGGTCATGCCGACAACTTTATGGGGCATCGGGGGTCACAGGTATCATTTATCGGACACGGTGTCGGTATCGAGATTGATGAATACCCGTTCCTTGCGAGAGGCTTCAGTGATATGGATCTTGAAGTCGGAATGGTCTTTGCTTTCGAGCCGAAGCTGGTTTTCCCTCAGGCCGGGGCTGTGGGCATTGAAAATACCTTTCACCTTTCAGAAAACGGTCTTGAGCAGTTGACTTTTTCACCGGAAAGTATTGTTATTTTGTAGTGAGTTGCTTAGCCATGCTATGCGGTATTACTCCGGCAATTAAACAGGACAACCCTGATGTAGGGGCGCTGCTTGCCGCGCCCCAATTGGGCAGGGCAAGCACTGCCCCTACCATTGATATGTTTAATTGCCGTCGTAATAATGCAAAATCTTTAATGGAAAATCCGGAGCTTTGAAGCACCGCTGAAAAAGGAGAATTTTCTGGATGCCGACCTTGAAGGAAAGGCTTTACAAAAAAATCGTTCCACTTCGCTCACGTACGGCCGAACTTCTGAAAAATCACCGAGATGTTGTTATTGATACGGTAACAATCGGACAGTGTATCGGGGGAGGGCGCGATGTTAAATGCCTCGTCACCGATATATCTTCTCTGGATCCCCAAGAGGGCATTCGTTTCCGAGGCAGGACCATTCCCGAAACCTTTGACCAGCTTCCCCATGTGCCAGGATGCGAATATCCTTATGTGGAAGGCTTCTGGTACTACCTCCTGACAGGCGAGATTCCGACGATGACGGAAACGCTCTCTGTCGTTGAAGATTTCAGCATGCGATCCCAGGTTCCTCAGTATGTCTTTGATATCCTTCGAGCCATGCCGCGGGACACTCATCCCATGACCATGTTTTCCACGGCAATACTGACCATGCAGCGAGAATCCATCTTTGCCAAAAAATATGCTGAAGGTATGAAGAAAAGCGACTACTGGGAGCCCATGTATGAGGATTGCTGCAACCTGCTGGCCAAGTTGCCGACAATAGCCGCCTACATCTATCGCATGAAGTACAAATCAGACACCTTTATTCCGCCGGGCCGCTATCTTGATATCGGAGGAAACTTTGCTCATATGATGGGACTGCCGCGCCCGTATGATGACGCTGCCCGCATGACCTTTATCCTGCACTCAGAGCATGAGTCGGGGAATGTTTCTACTCATGCGACTCATCTGGTTGCCTCGGCACTGGCTGATCCTTACTACAGTCTTTCCGCCGGCATCAACGGCCTTGCCGGACCGCTTCACGGCCTTGCAAACCAGGAAGTTCTAAGCTGGATTCAGGAGGCTTTTCATATGCTTGGCGGGAAGGTCCCTTCGGAAGATGATCTGAAAAAATTCCTCTGGGATACCTTGAACAGCGGTCAGGTAATACCCGGGTACGGCCATGCCGTGCTTCGGAAAACTGATCCCCGTTATACTGCTTTGAAAGACTTTTGTGAAAAACATCTGCCTGACTACGACCTGTTCAAGGTGGTAAACATGATTTACGAAGTTGCGCCCACAATACTGAAGGCCCATGGCAAGGCAAAAAACCCATGGCCTAATCTGGATGCGCAGTCGGGTGTTGTTCACTGGTACTACGGAATCACGGAGTATGATTTTTACACGGTCCTGTTTGGGGTCGGGAGGGCAATCGGAGTACTTGCAACCATTATCTGGGATCGGGCTCTGGGATACCCCATTGAGCGGCCCAAATCGGTAACCACCGATATGCTGGAGAAATGGGCGGCTGAGGGGGGGGCGAAGGTCTCGTGAACTACTGCTGTGTGGGGAGGGCTGCGCGCCCCTGGAAGTTCAGGTAGGTCTGTTCAGTGTTGTTTTTCACCAAATATCTGGGCGCTGAAGATATAAATATCAGCCCCACTTTTCCAGGCATCCAGCTCCAGACCGGCTTTCAGGCAGGTCTGCCGGAGAAAGGTGGTTTTGTCCCAACCGTATTCTTTGGCAACTTGGGGCAGGAGAACACCACGATACATGTTTTTCTCAATATACAGTCCATGGGTTCCGACCTGGATTTCGTCGATGGACTCTATTTTTGTCAGGCTTGACAGTACCGATAGTTCAATATCTATGTCATCCAGTTCCTCGGGGCGTAACGGATAAAAACGTGGATCGCGGGAGGCCGCGGCAATTGCGAATTCCTGTACGGTTTGCCATAAGGGCTTTTGGGAAGTGAAACAGCCGATGCAGCCGCGTAAATTTTCATGAATCTTGATCGTGACAAAGCAGCCCGCAGTATCAGCAAGTCCGTCATCCTCAACGGATATCTCCTCGGCATGCCCGTTTTTTACATATTCGCTGATGGTTTTTCGGGCTAGAGCAAGAAGCTGTTGTTGTTCTTTTCGTGTTAATTTGTTTTGCAACTGCGCCTCCCTGATCTCTTTGGCAATGATTATTTCTATACAGTATTTACTTGCCGAAAACAATTTGAATTTGAATTTTACGCATTGGCGTGTAATGCGCGCTGCCCCGCAATATTGCTACCTGATTTCAATGCCTTGTAAACGTATACGCGGGACTCCTTAACGTGCAGGAAAAAAATCTTGACAATTAATTCGAAACTAGTATAGTCGCGTTTTGTTTGGCAAGAAAAACCACGCGCAGTGCGCGATTTTGGTACTCAAAAAGGAAAAGAGGTGATTATGTCAATGAAAAAGCTTATTTCATTAGCTCTGTGCCTTGTTATCGCCATGGCTTTCGCCGCTGGTTGCAAGAAGAAAGAGGAAGTAGTGGCTCCGGCAACTGAGACCGCAGCTCCGGCTCCTGAGGCAGCTCAGGCTCCTATGTCTTCTGCTGTAGCTCCTGAAGCTCCTGCAGCAAAGTAATTTCCTGACAATAACTGTTGTTTGGAAGAAAAGCCTACAGAGAAATCTGTAGGCTTTTCACGTTTCAGAGGTTGAAATACCTTGACATACATACCTCTGAATGGTAGTTAGAACAGTCATTTACAGACGAGATACGCCCGAATGGAGTCGAAATGGAAAGAACATTTGCAATCATAAAACCGGATGCAGTAGAGAGAAATATTGTCGGGAGTATTCTGGCAAAAATCGAATCCGCCGGTTTTACCGTTATTGGCCTGAAAAGAATCAGACTGACCAAGGCGCAGGCGATGGGATTTTACTATGTTCACAAGGAACGTCCCTTTTATGAAGACCTTTGTTCATATATGGCAAGTGGACCTGTTGTTGCGCTGGTTCTTGAAAAAGAAAATGCCATATCTGACTGGCGTGCGCTCATGGGGGCGACCAATCCTGCCGATGCCGCAATAGGGACGATTCGTAAGGATTTCGGCCTCAGCCTCGGGGAAAACTCGGTTCACGGATCTGACTCGCCTGAATCGGCGGTATATGAGATACCCTATTTTTTCAATTCGTTGGAACTACCGTAACAGGAATGATATAAGGAAAAAAGCCCTTCCCGGTGAAGGGCTTTTTTATTCAAGCTATGGAACAGGTTGATTTAAAAGATTTATCACTGGATTGTCTCGAAGCATTCCTCTTGGGGCTCGGCAAGGAAAAATATCGCGCGAAGCAGATTTTCAAGTGGCTTTACCAGCGAGGTGCCACGACCTTTGACGATATGACGGATCTCTCCAAAGATTTCCGCCGTGAACTTTCACTCAAGTCTCGGATTACATCTTTTCTGCCAGATACAATCGAAATATCGAAGGATGGTACGAAGAAATACCTTTTTTTGCTGGAAGACGGTTCAAGCATCGAATCCGTTCTCATTCCCGAAGAAGACAGAGCCACTCTCTGTGTATCCACCCAGGTGGGCTGTGCCATGGGATGCGCGTTTTGTCTGACGGGAACTTTCAACCTGAAACGTAATCTCTGTTGTGCCGAGATTGTTAACCAGTTTTGCGCCGTTCAGCGTACCGATCGCATAACAAATGTCGTGCTGATGGGTATGGGTGAACCCCTTGCAAATCTTGACAACGTCATACCCGCATTGAAGATTATGACCTGCCCTGACGGTTTTCAGATCTCATCCCGCAGGGTAACAGTTTCTACCTCCGGACTTGTTCCGGAAATCGAGAAGCTGGGATCTGCCGTTACCGTTAATCTGGCTGTTTCACTCAATGCAACAACGGATGCGCAGCGCGATCTTCTGATGCCGATAAACAGAGCCTACCCCATTGCGAAACTTATTGCAGCCTGCAGAAACTTCCCTTTGCCGAACCGTCGAATGATAACAATTGAATATGTTTTGGTCAGGGGGGTCAATGATTCTATCGAGGACGCAAAGCGGCTGGTAAAGCTTTTGAAGGGAATACCCGTCAAGGTGAACCTGATACGCTTCAATGAATTTGAGGGGTGCGAATTTAAATCGCCGGAGCAGGAGGCCATCGACCGTTTCCACAGTTACCTGCTAGAGAAGAATCTTACGGTGATTACCAGGGCCAGCAGAGGAGCCGACATCTCGGCTGCGTGCGGCCAGCTTCGCGCCAGGATGGAAAAAGACGACACAAACTGAACGACCTTTCTGGTCGGAAATTGAATTTCAAGGATAGAAGCGGGGATATATGATGGAAATCAAGGAACAGGTCCTAGGCGTAATTGGTGGCAGTGGCCTTTATGAGATGGAGGGCCTGACGGATGTGGCGCAGGTTGTCCTCAAAACCCCTTTTGGCGATCCTTCCGACGCCTTCATTACGGGTGTACTTGACGGTGTGCGCTTGGTATTCCTTCCGCGTCATGGTCGTGGTCATCGCTTGCTTCCTTCGGAGGTCAATTACCGGGCTAACATCTACGGCATGAAAAAGCTTGGTGTTACCCGACTTATATCCGTTTCTGCAGTCGGCAGCATGCGGGAAGAGATCGAACCCGGAAATATTGTTATCCCGGACCAGTTCATTGACCGGACAAACGCAACCCGCGCAAATACATTTTTTGGTAACGGGATTGTCGCTCATGTGCAGTTTGCCAATCCGGTCTGCGGCGACCTGTCTTCTGCTCTTGAAGCTGCATCGCGGAAAGCCGGCGCACGCGTCCACCGTGGCGGAACCTATCTCTGCATGGAGGGGCCGGCCTTTTCAACCAGAGCTGAATCCTTGCTGTACAGGACATTCGGTGTGTCCGTGATTGGAATGACAAATATACCTGAAGCAAAATTGGCCCGGGAGGCGGAAATCTGTTATGGTGTCATAGCCTTGGCAACAGACTATGATTGTTGGCATGAAACCCATGATGACGTTTCTGTTGACGCAATTCTCGCAATTATCAAACAGAATGTTACAATGGCAAAAACTATTATCCGCAATGCTGTCGCCTGTCTTGACGCTGAGAGAAAATGCCCTTGCGTCGATGCTCTTCGCTATGCAATTATCACCGACAGGGCGGTCATTCCGGGTAAGACGAAATCTGATCTTGAGCCGATTATCGGCAAATACCTCTGACATTCCGTCACACTACATCCTCTAGGAGAATTATTTATATGGGCATTCTGGTAGTAGGTTCGGTGGCATTCGATTCGGTGGAAACTCCCTTTGGGGTGGTTGAGGATGTGCTTGGCGGTTCCGCAACATACTTTGCCACGTCCGCCAGTTTTTTTACCGATGTAAGTCTCGTTGCCGTGGTTGGCGAAGACTTCCCCGCTGAACATATATCCTTCCTCAAATCCCGGAATATTGATCTCCGTGGGCTTACCCGCAATTCTGGCAAGACATTTTCCTGGAAGGGTAAGTACGGTTACGATCTGAACGAGGCGCAGACCCTTGAAACCAAGCTTAATGTGTTCGAAACCTTCAAACCAACGATTCCTTCCGAATATGCTGATGCGGAATTTCTTTTCCTTGCGAATATCGACCCTGATCTGCAAATGGATGTGGTACGTCAGGTAAAAAAACCTCGGGTCATTGCAAGCGACACGATGAATTATTGGATCTCCTCCAAGGTCGAATCTTTGAAAAAAGTTATCGGGAAGGTTGATATTCTCATTATTAATGATGCGGAGGCACGCCAGCTTTCGCAAGAGCCGAACCTGGTGAAGGCGGCCAGATATATCCTCTCTCTCGGTGTGAAAACGCTTATCGTGAAAAGGGGAGAGTATGGTGTGTTGATGTTCAGCGACTCGACAATTTTCGCCGCACCAGCGTACCCCCTGGAGAAAGTATTTGACCCCACGGGCGCAGGTGATACCTTTGCGGGAGGTTTCATGGGCTATCTTGCGAACACGGGAAATCTCAGCGAAGCTGCAATCCGTCAGGCCATTATTTTCGGGAGTGTAATGGCTTCCTTCAACGTTGAGGATTTCAGTCTCGATCGGTTACGGAATCTTTCTTACCGAGAGATTGAAGAACGCTACCGCAGTTTCAAGGCAATGACATATTTTGAAGGCCTTCCAGAAACTGCCTAGATTCCTGCAGCCCATTTTCGGTTTAAAGGGTCCATCGAGGCTCTCATGAAAGAGGCTATCATGAAAAACGGATTCGTAATCGTGTTGCTCTTCACCTTGGCACTCTCAACAGGATGTGGGGCAATGGAAGCGTCGAGGAAAAAAGCTTCTTACCATTATCAGATGGGTCTCTCGTATCTGGTCGAAGGGAATTACACCCGGGCACTTATCGACCTCACCGAGGCTGAGAAAATCACTCCCGATGATCCGGTTCTCTTGAATTATCTTGGCCAGGCCTATTTTTTTAAAAATAGATTTGACTTGGCGGAAGTAAAATATCTGCGGGCAATCGCGCTTCGTCCCAAGTTCTCAGAGGCAAGAAACAACCTCGGCGCAACGTATCTTGAGCTGCAACAATGGGATAACGCCATCAATCAGTTTACCTTGGTTTGCAATGATATTTTTTATCAGAATCATGATTCTGCAGCCATGAACCTCGCCTTGGCCTACTTTGGTAAAGGGGACTACGAGATGGCCCTGTCCCTCCTGCGTCCTGTCATTGCGAACAACCCGAGAAGCCCTGTTGCCAGGCTGACTCTGGGCAGAGTCTACTTTGCCGCTGATAAAACCGACCTGGCAATAGGAGAATTCAAAAAATCAATCGAACTCAACCGGGACTTTGCCAAGGCGCATTACCATCTGGCCTTGTCTTATATGAAAAACAAGGATTCTGTCGCGGCGAAAGCGGAATTCCATGAGGTCCTCCGAATTAACCCAGACGACGAACTTGGCCAGATTTCGCGGGAACATCTTCTGATGCTTCAATGAGGTGATAATGTCTGAAGCGAGTATTCATACCATTAAGCAGAAGACTATTGGTTCACGCTTGCGAGAAGCCCGAGAACGTAAGGGGTTGTCGCTGGAAGATGTGGCCCGGACTACTCGAATTTCCAGAGGATATCTGAAGGCTTTAGAGGAAGATGATAGCGACAAACTTCCCAGTGAAGCCTATGCAAAAGGTTTTCTCCGTGTCTACGCGCAGTTCCTTAATGTAGCGGCGGAGGAGTTGGTCGTCCCTTCTGATCACTGCTCTGCAGGAGGCCAGAAAGCTGGAGAGCATGGAAACTCAACCACAATAGGCTGTTGCTCGGCGCTCTCCCCGCAGGCACGGACAGTTTTGCAAAAAGTCCTGCCGTTTGTGCTGGTAGTACTTCTCATTATTTCGGCGCTGTTCTTTTGTTTTTCGCCGGAAAACCCCCTCGCCCCACAGACAGTCAGTCTGACCTCAGAACCACTTGAAGAGAAAATCGCGGTGGGTTCCGTTCAGGAAAACTCAAACGTTGTTCGTGACGAAAAAACGTTACCTTTATTCCAAAAGAGCGATGAAAAAGTGTTGTCCGCACGTTTTGGCCAAAGTGGAGAAAAATTCGTCCTGAGATTGAGAGCAGTTGAAGACGGATCATTGAATCTTACTATCGACGAAATGACCACTCAACACTATGACTTGAAAGCTGGTGATCTGATTGAATGGAAGGGGGAAAAATCTTTTTCCCTGGACCTCGAAAATGCCGGTGGGGTTGAAGCGGAGCTGAACGGAAAACTTCTGAAGCCTTTCGGCAAGAAAGGCGCCTCTGCACACATTGTCTTAAGTGGCGGGTATAACGGAGGAAAAGCAGAGTGAGACTGCTACGGGATGCTTGACAGCCAGCTTCCTCGTGATAGACTTGCAAGCAAATGAAGCTAAAGAGAATCGCTAACGTCCATTCGGCAAATGTAAAAAGAATCCTTGTTGTGGAGGATGAAGATAATACAAGGCATGCCCTTACCAAGCTTCTGACTCGAGAAGGTTATCTTGTTGAGGGGGTTGCAAATGGCTATGAGGCATTGAACTATCTTCGCAGACAATCGGTTAATCTGATCGTAACTGATATCAAGATGCCGAGAATGGACGGAATTACCTTCCTGAGAGAACTTAACAAGAACTTTCCCAGAAGCAATGTGATCATGATAACGGCTTACGGTGGCGTGGATTCCTATCTTGAAGCCATGAATCTGGGCGCATTCGAGTATATAAATAAACCCGTGCAGATCGATGAATTGAAAATCATCATGGAAAAAATACTTAACGCTGAGGACTCCTGAATCGGGAGTGAGGGGGAAATATGAACGACTTTTCGACAATTCTATTCGCCACGGACTTTTCTGAAGTCTCCGAGTATGCTTTTGACTATGCGCGTACACTGGCGAAAAAGTTTAATAGCAAACTAATTGTCATGCACGTCATCAACGAACCTGTCGATCTTCGCGGTTTTTATGTTCCCCACATCTCTTTTGATTCACTTGAAAAAGAGATTGAAGTTGCAGCGGAGAAAATGATGAAGAAGTTCTGTTTAGGCAAACTAGTGGACCTGGATGCCAGTGATACCGTGATTGTTTCCGGCATTCCCTACGATGAGATTCTTGCGCTGGCTGATAAGGAAAAAGTATCATTGATTGTACTTGGCACTCACGGTAGAGCCGGCCTTGATCATTTTCTTTTCGGCAGCACCGCTGAAAGAGTTGTTCGGAGATCACGCTGCCCGGTCATGACCATCAGGCCGCCGGTAAGCGAAGAGTAATGTTAGATACCGAAACCTGATTAAGAAAAGGCAGCCACGTGCTGCCTTTTCCGTTTCCTGACAGGTGGGAAGGGGCATGCTTCAAATGTCGAGACAAGAGATAAAAAAATATAAAAGTTCGGAACAGCTTGCCCAGCGGAACACGACACTGCTTATCGTTGATGATGAGAAGGTGAATCTTGTGCTTACTGCACAATTATTTCGCAACAGGGGCTTCAAGGTCCTTACTGCATCGAATGCTTCGGATGCTTTGGAGTTGGTAGAAAAGGAACAACCGGAAATAGTTCTGCTTGATTATTTCATGCCGGGCAAAGACGGCTTTTCTACGCTCACAGAGATCAAACTCAAATTTCCTGATATCTACGTGATTATTCTTACGGGAAAAGGAAGCGAAGAAATAGCGGTAACCCTCATGAAAGCCGGAGCTTCCGACTATGTGCTCAAGCCTTTTCTGAATCAGGATCTTCTGGAACGGGTTGAGAAAGTCATTAGGGTCCGGGAGGTGGAGATCCGGAATAAAGAATTGGTCCTGGAGAGAGACCGGCTCCTTAAGGAGATTGAGACATGGAACAGGATGCTCGAGATGCGTGTTGCAGAAAAGACCATGGAACTGCAAAAGGTCCAGGAGGAAATTGTTCAAACCGAAAAAATGTCGACACTTGGGTATATCTCCGCGGGGATGGCGCATGAGATTAGAAATCCACTTAACTCGATTGGACTGTATGTTCAACTCCTGAAAGGTGGTCTCGACGACCCGGAGCGTTTTGAATTTTTGGAAAAGATTGAAATGGAGGTGCGTCGAATTGACGGTATCTTGATAAAACTGATGGATGCCGTAAAAAGGCCTCGCTATCACTTGCAGCAAGTATCTATTCCAAAGGTAATCGATTCCCTGCTAGAATTATTCCAGTCCCGTGCAAAAATGCATGGTATCAGGGTCGAACGGGATTACAGGGCAAACCCTCCCTATATCCTTGCCGACGCTACGGAGATTGAACAGATATTTTCAAATTTATTCGCCAACGCCATTGAAGAGATGGCGGACGGTGGAGTTTTGACGATTTTGCTTCAACAAAAAGATGATACCGTCAACATTGATGTAACAGATACCGGCAAGGGCATTCCTCACGTTGATCTGCAAAGGATTTTTGACCCGTTCTATACGACAAAAAACTCCGGAACCGGTCTTGGCCTTTCTGTCGTTCTCAGAATAATCCGCACCTATAACGGGAAAATTGAGGTGAAAAGCGAGATGGGAAAAGGAACAACTTTTTCGGTTTCTCTCCCTCTGCTCTCCCCGGGTTCCTAGGGGTTTCTCCTTCCATTTAAGCCTGTGTTAGTGTACTATTGCCCTATTTTAAGGCCTTTCCAGAGGTTCTGATGCAATCCCCTAGAGTTAAAACTCTTGTAATTGACGACGATGCACTGTTTCGAAATGTACTTTCGGACATCTTCCGTGAGTACAATTTTACGGTTGTAACCGCTGAGAACGGTCTCGAAGGGATTAAAGTTTTCCTTGAGGAATCGCCGGATGTGGTAATTGTGGATCTCGTAATGCCGATGCTTGGCGGCGTCAGTACCTGTCTTGAAATTTCCCGGCTTGCTGGAGACTCTCCACCGATACTCATCCTGCTGACTTCCATGTTCAAGGGGGCGCCCCATGAGCATGAATCGCCTGAAATGGGTGCCCGCATACATATACCAAAGTCAACAAATCCGTTGGACATTGTGATCATTGTTGAGCAGCTTCTGGATCGAAAAAAATATCAACAGTAACCTGATGAAGGTACCCTGTGCCATTCCTGATTCGCAACCTTGTTTTTGATTTTCGAACAACTGAAACAGCCATTTTTGTGCAGCTGCTCACTCGCCTTGCCTTGAGCAAGGAAGAGGTCGTCTCATGGAAGATCGTTCGCAAAGGGCTTGATGCGAGGAAAAAGAAATCCATCCGTTATGTCTATACGATCGAGATTTCCGTCAGAAACGAAAGCGCCTGCATCGAAAAGTTCGCACATGACAGTGACATTATGCATGTCCCAGAGAAGGTGCTCAAAACCTTTCCGGTTATTTCCACAGACAAAGAAATTGTAATTGCAGGGATGGGACCGGCTGGTCTTTTTGCCGCCCTTCGTCTTGCCGAGTACGGACTTCAGGCTACCATCATTGAACGTGGTCGTCCTGTAGAGCAGCGCGTCCAGGATGTACAGTCATTCTGGGACCGAGGCACGCTGAATCCGGAAAGTAATGTTCAGTTTGGCGAAGGGGGTGCCGGCACCTTTTCCGATGGTAAACTGACGACTCGAATACGTGATGAAAATCTCAGCTACATCCTTGATAGTTTTGTTCGCTTCGGTGCCCCGCGCGAGATCCTCCATCTGGCGAAACCGCATATCGGTACCGACAAGCTCCGCAGGGTAGTCGCGGCTATTCGAACTGAGCTTCTGGAGCGAGGGTTTACCATACGTTTCAGTGGGAAACTGACCGATCTCCTAACCACCAGGGGACAGGTCAGCGGCCTCGTGCTGAATGGTGCTGAGGAACTTCCCTGTGAATATCTTGTGCTTGCGACAGGGCACAGTGCCCGTGACACCTATGAGATGCTGCAGCGACGTTCCATTCGTATGGAACGGAAACCCTTTGCGATCGGTCTCAGGGTTGAGCATCCCCAGGACTTGATCAACAGTATCCAGTACGGGGACAAGTCAGCGGCGGGACTTCCCACTGCCGAGTATGTTCTGACTCACCATGACCCGGAAACCGACCGTCCCGTCTACTCCTTCTGCATGTGTCCCGGAGGGGTAGTCATGGCGGCAGCGTCCGAGGTAGGGGGTGTTGTAACGAACGGTATGAGCTCCTTTCAGAGGAATTCACCCTTCGCCAATAGTGCTCTTGTTGTTGCTGTCGGTGAAAGAGATTTCCCAGGATCCCATCCCTTTGCCGGGATCGATTTTCAGCGGGCTTTGGAGCAAAAGGCGTATGCAGCGGGAAATTTCAGCTATTATGCACCAGCACAGAACCTTATGGATTTTACCTCCGGGAAAGGTTTTCATGCCGTTTCCTCGACCTATCGCCCTGGCATCGTCCCCGTTGACCTTGCAGAAATATTGCCCAGGGATGTTGCGCTGGCACTGAAGGCGGGTGTTAAGCAGTTCGATCGGCAGATGAGAGGGTTTCTTACGGTCGAGGCTTCTCTGACTGGTGTTGAAACACGAACATCATCACCAGTTCGTATCGTACGGGGTGACGATTACCAGTCGGTTAGCCTGCCCGGACTTTTCCCCACCGGGGAAGGTGCTGGGTATGCGGGTGGTATCATGAGCGCTGCCGTGGATGGAATCCGGGTAGCCGATCGAATCGCCAAGGAATTGCGGGCGACATAAGGAGAGTGGTGTGACCAAGATGTTTGTCTGTGAGATACAGGATCGCAGCCAGGTCGATTCTGTTTTTCTCGTCAAGGAAAAGATATCGGCACTGGCCAGGAATGGGAAACCTTATCTAACGCTCCATCTCATGGATAAAACGGGAGAAATCGAGGGGCGGGTGTGGGAGAATGTCGACGCCATCGGGTTGCTCTCCGAAAAGGATAATTTTGTTCGTCTGAAAGCGAAGGCCACGGTGTATCTTGGGAAAATGCAGCTGATTATCTCAGATCTTGCCCTTATTTCTGATAGTCAGGTTGCCCTTGAGGATTTTCTTCCTGAGGGTGATCGTGACGGTGCCGAGATGCTTGGCGAGCTTTCGTCACTTGTGGAGTCCTGTACCGATGATCACCTGCGTGGTCTTCTGCAATCCTTTTTTTCTGACTCCGCTTTTCTGTCGCTCTACCGAACGGCGCCTGCCGCGAAAGGGATGCACCATGTCTATCTAGGGGGCCTACTCGAGCATTCTCTGTCTGTAGCCCGCCTGGTTGACCAGATCATGCCACTCTATCCGATACTTCATCGTGATCTGCTGATTGCAGGCGCACTCTTGCATGATGTGGGAAAGGTTCGGGAAATGACCTATCTCCGTTCCTTTGACTATACCGATGAAGGGAAGCTGCTAGGACACATTTCGATTGGTGTGGAGATGGTTCACGACAAAATTGCTCAGTTGGAGGGGTTCCCGGTCGAACTTGCCATGCTCCTGAAACACATGATTCTCTCACATCACGGACAGTATGAATACGGCTCGCCGAAAAGGCCAAAGACGACCGAGGCAACTGTTCTTAATTATCTGGATGACCTGGATTCCAAAATCAACGGCATTCATACCCATATGCGCAAAGAGCTGGCAAATAAATCCCGCTGGACAGGGTATCATAGGCTGTACGACCGCTATTTTTATAAAGATGGCGGTTGCGCCAAGGGAAAAGATCGCCTTCCAGAGGAAGCTCGTTTACCGGAAATTGCTCAGGAGAAGAAGATCCCGGAAAATAATACCATGAAGAAAAATGAGTTTCGAAACAATCCTTTCGAAGGGTTGAAAGAGAAAAATCCTGAATTGGTATGATATGAGCCTGATATGTCTGGAAACTCTGATACTGCTGGTCGCCAGCGGGTGAAAGGTGAAAAATGATTCTCGAAACCGTCGTTGTGGGCCCCCTGATGGTCAACTGTTATATCCTTGGTTGCGAAGCGACCCGGGAGGGTGTTGTCGTTGATCCTGGTGGTGATGCTGAAAATATACTTTCTGCTGTTTCGAGCCATGATCTTACGATAGTGCAGATTATCAATACGCATGGGCATTTCGATCATGTGGGAGCTAACCAGGCACTCATGGATGCTTTCGGCGCTGGACTCAGTATTCATGAATTGGATGCACCGATGCTTGCTCGCGCGGATGTCACTGCTCTCAGGTATGGCTTGAAAGCGGAGAATTCGCCTCCTCCAACCGGGTACTTGCAGGAAGGGGACAGTATCTCATTCCGAAAATACAGCCTCACCGTTCTCCATACCCCGGGGCATACACTCGGTGGCTGTTCACTGTATGGTGAGGGGCTTGTCCTGACCGGTGATACCCTGTTTGTGGAATCCGTTGGCAGAACGGATTTCCCGGGTGGATCTGCTGCTGTTTTGCTTAAAAGCATTCAGGAGAAGCTTCTAAACCTTCCCGATGCAACCATTGTCTATCCCGGCCATGGTCCAGCAACTACTATTGGCCACGAGAGGCTTCATAATCCCTATCTTACAAATACAGCAGTGTTTTAGGTGACGCCATGATGACAGGAAAGGTGATCGTTCTCGGTGTAACGGGAGGAATTGCCGCGTACAAGGCGGCTGAACTTGTGCGGCTGTTCGTAAAAGGTGGGGCTGACGTCCATGTGCTCATGACTGCTTCTGCACGGCAGTTTGTCACACCCCTTACCTTTCAGACGCTGTCCCGGAATCCCGTCCATACCGATCTGTTCAATTGTATCGAAGAACAGGAGATCGGACACATTTCACTTGCCGATCGTGCGGACCTCATTGTCATTGCGCCGGCAACCGCAAATGCAATCGGAAAGATCGCCAACGGAATTGCCGATGATCTTCTCACCACGACCGTTATGGCGACCAAGGCTCCTGTTTTGATTGCCCCGGCCATGAACTCGAACATGTACAGTAATCCTCTCTACCAATTGAATGAGGACCGTTTGCGTAAGCATGGTTACCTTTTCGCGGACCCGGTTCGCGGCATGCTTGCGTGCGGATGGGAGGGGGAGGGGAAGCTTCAGGATCCATCAATTATCTTTCAGGAAGCGATTTCCGCGCTTACTCAAAAGGATCTGCGAGGGGAAAGGTTCCTGGTAACTGCCGGGCCAACCCGGGAAGAACTGGATCCTGTCCGTTACCTGAGTAACCATTCGTCGGGCAAGATGGGGTATGCAATCGCACGTGCGGCCCATAGACGGGGAGCCGAGGTGGTGCTGGTGACTGGGCCGGTTTGCCTGGAGTCGCCCTATGGCGTGAAGACCCTCAGGGTAGAATCCGCTGCACAGATGTGTGAAGCCGCACTTCGAGAGTTTGCCGATTCAACTATTATTGTAAAGGCTGCGGCTGTTGCGGATTATCGGCCGGAGATCAGGGCGGAATCCAAGATGAAAAAGAAGGGCGCATCCCTGAGCCTAGCGCTGATACGGAACCCCGACATACTTGCGGAGATGGGTAAAATCAAGGGAGAAAGGATTCTTGTCGGCTTTGCGGCAGAAACTGCTGCTCTATTGGAAAACTCCATAAAAAAGCTGAAAGAGAAAAATCTGGACCTGATTGTTGCCAATGATGTTACCCAGGAAGGCGCCGGATTTTCCGTTGATACAAATATTGTGAAAATCTTGTACCGGGACGGCTCGATAGAAGACTGTCCTCTCATGGAAAAGGACATGCTGGCAGATATCCTCCTGGACAGGATTGTTGCTTTCCGAAATCAGAAGCGTGGGTGTTGCGGCCAGTAGAATTTGCGTTCGTGATCAGATGGATGAATCTGTTGAAGTAATGCTGGTGCGCAGATGGACTGTCGAAGTTTTGGTTTTATTTCTTCCAGTTGGGTAAGCGCCTGAAGCTTGGTGATTTTACCGCTTTTATAAAGCATTCGAAGGTTTTTTCTGAGAATTTCGGCAGTAGCCAGTGCCCGTTCCCCCGTTGGATCGGCTAAAAAGTAGCGGGATTTTTCCCTGTTGTTGAGATAGTCAAAGACTGCTTCCTCAGAGAGGGACGTGTATTCTTGTCGATCTGTGTCCTCCAGGGTATAACTGGAAGAATCAGACACAGTTCTGAGCATTGCCTGCCATTTTTCCAGACGACTCAGCAGCATGATCGAATTGAAGATCCGTTTGTTCGTGCCAAAGGAGAAAATTGTGTCGGAAAGCACTTTCCGGAGCAGTTCGTCGTTGGCTCTGTAATGCTCCAGGGAAACTTTTTTCCCGATCTCCCAGATTTCCTTGTCGACAAAATTCTCGAATCGAATTTCCCAGTATGCGTGTTTCATGGTAAGGGAAGAAAAACTTCGCATGATTTTGTACGGCACAAAATAATTGTGGGCGACCGTATCCGCAGCCAGGTGGGCAAGATATCCGTTGGCACATGCCTCCTGTTTTCTGCTTCGCGCTGCATGTAGTACCTTGAGCCCGATGGGCCATCGATGACAGTGTTGGAGATAGGTAGTGAACTTTTTCCCGATGGTTATGTCTGCGGCAATGCAACCGTAAAGAAAATCAAGGGGATACTCGCTGAGAAGTGTTGCCAGGGCAGGTTTTAGAGCTTGGAGATTATTCAATACGGTTGAACCGAGCTGCAAGTGGAAGCCCGCTCCCCATGCAAAGGCATGGTCCGGGGTGATGAGGAGAAGCAGTAGGGCTGCTATCATTATTGCCATAATTTAGAAAGCATAATGTCTGTTACAGGGAATGTAAAGGGATAAAACGTTTTGGATACTGAACTCCATTATCTGGTTTCGGCGTTGAAGGGGTACCTTGTTGAACTTCGGGAAACTGGCGTCGACGGGCTGCCGCATGGTTACGTCCAAGAGACTTTTGCTCGCCCTGCTGTTGTTGCGGAGGAGTTTGAGGAGTTGAAGCCCAACGTCATTGATGCTGAAGTTTTCGAAGGTGAAACCGTGGAAAGCATTCGTCTCGAACTAGGGGAATGCCATCGTTGTGCTCTCGGCGACTCACGGACCAGCCTGGTTTTCGGTGTCGGGAACGAGAAATCCGACATTGTTTTTGTCGGCGAGGCTCCCGGTCGTGAAGAGGACCTCAAGGGCGAGCCGTTTGTGGGAGAGGCCGGACAGTTACTGACTAAGATCATTCAGGCCATGGGCTTTACGAGGGAGGATGTTTACATCTGCAATGTCCTCAAGTGCCGTCCGCCGAACAATAGGAATCCTCAAACAGAGGAGATCGAAGCATGCCAACCGTTTCTGCTTCGACAGCTGCAGGCTCTTTCCCCAAAAATAATTATCGCTCTGGGGACCTTTGCCGCACAGACTCTTCTCCAGACGAGTACGCCGATTTCGCAACTGCGTGGTCATATCCACGATTATCACGGTATTCCTCTCATGCCTACGTTTCACCCCGCATTTCTTCTCAGAAATCCTGCCAAGAAACGCGAGGTGTGGGATGACATGAAGATAGCATTGAAGATGCTGGGACGTGAGCCGGCGGTTCCGTAAAAGGAGACGACGGCAGCAGGAGTTCAATCGGGCTAACTTACTCCCAGAATGATATCCGATGACTTGCAGATGGCGCAGACCTGGTCTCTTTCCCGAAGGGAGAGACTTTCAGCACTGCAGTTTGTTATTATTGCGCTTAGGGTGTTCCCGCCGGAAAGCTCAATCATTACTTCCGTATTGACTGCCCCTTCGAGAAGTTTAATAATCCTTCCGGTCATAATGTTGCTGGTGCTCAGTCGGGTACCTTCCAGATCCTTCCCGATAAGTACCGAGCTTGCCTTGATTATGGCATAGACTTCAACTCCAACCTGTAATCCCAGATTTTCAACGCTTTCGTTGGTAATAATCGAAACGAGTTTATCGCCGCCTTTCAATGCCAGAGTTACCTCAGCGTTGATCGCGCCTATGGTCAACTCGCTTACTGTCCCTGCAAAAATATTCCGCGCGCTAACTTTCATGGATATCCTCTTGATAAATTTGTACAGTTCGTTTGCCGAGCCGATCCTCTTGCTGATATTTGAGAGAAATTTTTCGTGTTCCTCCAAGACTACCCGGTACTTGCGGATTACTTCCCGCCCTTCGTCGGTAAGGCGGGTGCCGCCGCCGGATTTTCCTCCTGCCATGCGAACGAAAAGCGGCTTGTCAGAAAGATTGTTGATTGCATCCATTGTGTCCCAAGCGGTTTTATAGCTTATTCCCACGGCTTTCGCGGCTTTGGTTATTGAACCTTGCGCTTCAATCATTTCGAGAAGCCGGATTCTGTTTTCACCGAGAAATTCCTGGTCTGATTTGCTGAGGGATACCGTGCCGGAAAGTTCCATTTTCTGTTTGGAATTGTTCATTCTGATTGAATCTCCTTTTACCTAATAGACCCTCAGGTTGATGGCAGGCCAAATGAATTTTTCAGGGATTGTATCTGGTCACGAATTTCCTGGCTGCTTCCCAGTTTGAGAATCCTTGTGGCAATTTTTACTGCATCTCGATGATAGATGCTGCGAAGAAAACTTTTTATCACGGGTATGTACGGAGCAGAGAGGCTGAAGTCCGTGATTCCGAGCCCAAGCAGAATCATCGCGCTCAAAGGGTCGCTCGCCATTTCACCGCAAAGCGATACGGGTTTCCCCGCTTTTTTACCTACTGCGGCAACATGCTGTATCGACTGAAGTATTGCCGGGTGATACGGATCATAATACTGCTTTACCTTCAGATTGTTTCTGTCAGCCGCCAAGGTATATTGAATCAGATCGTTTGTCCCGATGCTGAAAAAATCCACTTCCTTAATCAGGAATTCTGCAATCTGAACTGCAGCCGGAACCTCAATCATAATGCCTATCTGAATGTCTGTTGCAACGGCATGGCCAGCTTGTTCAAGTTCTTGTTGAATTTGGACAAGGATACTTTTTATCAATCGGACTTCGTCGACGCCGGTAATCAGGGGGAACATTATGCGAGCCGTGCCGAAGGGAGATGCCATCAGTATGCCGGCCAATTGCTCCTTGAGGATTTCAAATTGCTCGAGCGAAAGTCTTATGGAACGCCATCCCATAAAAGGATTTTCCTCTACAGGGTGGGGGAAATAGGGCAGTTTCTTGTCGCCACCGATGTCTAAAGTCCGGATTGTCACCGGATGTGGTGCAAATTCTTCCAGTACTTTTCGATACAGTCGGGCAAGATCATTCCTGTCGGGGAAACTGTTGCGAACCATGTAGGGGAACTCGGTACGGTAGAGCCCGATACCCTCTGCCCCGTTTGCCAAGGCAACTTTCACATCACTGAAGAGGGCAATGTTAGCCAGCAGGTGTACCCTTATTCCGTCAAGGGTGATGGCGGGTTCGTCCCGCAGTTCATCCAGTTCCCTTCTCTTCAGGTTGAAATCGAGACTCAGACGTTCATATTCGCTTTTGACCTTCTGGTCCGGATTTATGTAAAGGCAACCGGTGTTCCCGTCAACTATCACATCGTCGCGGCTGGATATGTTTTTTATCTCATCCCAGGTAGCGATAACAGCAGGTATGCTCAGTGATTTGGCCATGATGGAAGCATGCGAGTTGACATCACCGCTTCCTGAAACGATTCCAAGGATCTTGTCGTGATCCAGGGAGGCAAGATCGGAGGGCAGGATTTCGCGGGCCACAAGGACTTTCTTTTCACGCAATTTCGCCGGTGTCCGGCTGTTCCCGGTGAGACTGTCTCTGATCCTGCGGCCTATGTCCTTCATATCTGCCGACCGTTCGCGAAGATAGGGATCTTCCATGCGGGAAAATGCTTCGACATAGGACTCGACAACATCATCAACTGCGTGAATTGCCCCAAAATCGTTTTCGATGTGATCAAGCACCTTAGAGATGAAGCCCCGATCCTCGAGAATCATCAGATGGGTATGGAAAATGGCGGCGTCTTCCTTTGAGAGGGATTCGGCGACCCTTTTTTCAAGGTAAAGAGTTTGGATCTTGGCCTTCTCGACGGCCAGTAAAAACCGTTTTTTCTCTTCCGGTCGGGAACCGATTTTTTCCAGGGAGACTTGATTGCTGATGGTGGAATGGTTGATGATTGAGACCTTTCCCCAGGAAAATCCCGGGGAAACGGCGATACAGCGAACCATGAGATGCTGCTTCTTTTTTGTTCTGTCCTGTGGCTTTCCTGGAAAAGCCGCTTGGGGGCTGGCTTTGATCTTGTTTAGTTCCTGCTCAAAAAAAGCCCGTTCTTCTTCTTTCTTTCTGATTGAGTCAAGAAGTCTTGCGTTGATGATAATACTGCTTATCTGGTTGGCAATGGTTGTAAGGGCACTGATTTCCTTCAGGGTGAAAGATCGCGATTCTCTCGTCTGAATGACAATTACACCAGTGGGGCATTTGTGCTCGAACAGAGGAATGCCGAGGAAAGATAAGAAGCGTTCTTCTTTTGTTGCGCGAAAGTATTTGTAGCGCGGATGCGAGGGGGCATTTTCTGTCGCGACCACACTCCGCTGTTCAACAACAAGTCCTGTCAGGCCTTCCGAGGTGTTCATCTGGACTTTTCCAACCGAACCCTTGGACAAGCCTTTTGTCGCATAAAGGGTGAGCGTCTCACCATCTTTTTCCAGAAGATACAGTGAACAGACGTCGGAACCCGTTCTTTTCGAAACCAGGTTGACGATGTTCTGGAGAGTTTCACGGAGATCATGGGAATGGAGGATCAGTTCACTGATATCTTCCAGGGTTCTCAGACCGAGATATTCTGAATTGTCTTGAGTCATGGGGCCTTATCCGTGAAAATAAATTAAAATATTATACTTGAGTCACCCGGTAAAAGGAAGGTTTTTTCTCCCTTTCGGGCATGACTGACGTGATTTCTGGCAAAGGAATCTGCTTTCTGGTATAGTCACGAAACTGAAATAATTGAGAGGAGGGCAGTTATGTCTGCTTTGTTTGAAGATATGTTGCAAAAGGGGGATGCTCTACTTGAATCCGGTGAGTTTAAAAAAGCAATAGAGTGCTTCGAACAATGCGTGAAATCCCGACCTGAAGAGCCTGAGGCTTTTTTCAAGCTTGGGTATGCAATGGCTGAAGCAGGAATTCTTGAGGGTGCCCTGAAATCCTACTCGGAAGGGCTTC
>Ga0105099_10000497_pt1 | contig 26799 bp, 28 predicted proteins | sample PPLLak3cmMay2015_2_FD_79138 | JGI IMG/M metagenome (GOLD analysis project Ga0105099, IMG submission 79138) | Freshwater sediment microbial communities from Prairie Pothole Lake near Jamestown, North Dakota, USA - PPLs Lake P8 Core (1) Depth... | ecosystem: Environmental > Aquatic > Freshwater >... | reverse complement strand
TCCATGCCGTGTCGGTTGGTGAGACAATGGCCGTGCGGCCGCTCCTGAAAGCTCTGAAAGCACGGTATCCGGAAAAGAAAATCATTCTTTCGACGGTGACCGAAACGGGTAGAAGTATTGCGGAAAATCTTGCCGATGTGGATCTCTGCATTTATTTTCCCTTTGATTTCGGCTTTGCCGTGCGCCGCATGTTGAAAGCAATCAAGCCTTCCCTGATTGTGGTTGTCGAAACCGAAATCTGGCCGAATTTCCTCCGTTATGCCCACCAATCCGGAATACCGACTGTGCTTGCCAATGGCCGTATCTCGGATAAATCTTTTGGCGGCTATCTCCGCTTCTCCTGGATATTCCGCCCGGTACTGGAAAACTTTGATGCTCTGTGCATGCAGACGACGGAAGACGCCCGTCGAATTATTGCCATCGGCGCACCCTCCTTGCGGGTCCATGTCACGAAGAATCTGAAGTATGATATCCCCGCGATCAGGGTTTCGATGGAAAATAAACGTACCGTCCTCCATAGATACAGCATTCCCGAGGGAGTGCAGGTTTTTACCGCTGGCAGCACGCATCAGGGGGAGGAAGAGGCTATTCTGTCAGTATTTCGTTCTCTTGTGAACGAAGGGCAGGAGTTTGTTATGGTGTTGGTGCCACGACATCCGGAAAGGGCTGAGGAGGTTGTAAAAATTGCCGAACAGCTTGGTGTCCGATGTGTGAGACGCTCGCAGCTCGAAGGGCGCTCTGCACTATTTCAACCCGGTGAAGTTCTCCTTGTTGATACCGTCGGGGAGTTGATGGATATCTACTCCATTTCAGACCTGGTTTTCGTTGGTGGAAGCTTGGTGCCTGTTGGGGGACACAACCTCCTTGAACCGGCTTCACGTGCCGTTCCGGTGATTTTCGGCCCCTATATGAATAATTTTCGTGAAATTGCCTCCCTCATTCTTCAGTACAAGGGTGGAATTCAGGTGCAGGACCGCACTCTGCTTGCTGAGATTCTGCGGCAGCTGCTGGACTCACCTGACGAGCGGCTGAAACTTGGTGACAACGGTGCGCGGATCCTGACAGAAAATTGCGGGTCAACAGATCGTCACATGGAAATTATATCTTCCGTCTTTTCAGAGAAAGTTGCTGTGGTACAAGGATCCGCGTCTCGTTCACCGATTGGCCCCAAGGGGCATGGTGAGCTATGACAACCTTTGACAGGTACTTTCGTGAGTTGTGGGAAGGAAAGCGGTACGGCTTGGGAGACAAACTGATTGTTGCTTTTTTGCTGCCAGCGGCTTTCGTCTACAGTCTGGTACTTCGACTGCGGGGCTTTTTGTATCGTCGGGGAATTTTGCCGTCTTTTAGCTTGGGAGTGCCGGTTATTTCCGTCGGAAATCTTTCCGTGGGGGGGACCGGTAAAACCCCTATGTCAGTCCTGATAGCACGTCAGCTCATTGCCAGGGGAAAACGGGTTGCCCTCCTGTCCCGTGGCTATGGTGGTGCCGGAGGCAGTGCCGTCCGCATCGTTTCTGACGGTTCGCGAATCCTTCTTCCGGTCTCTGAGGCGGGCGATGAGCCGGTTCTCCTGGCACGCTCGGTTCCCGGCCTTATTGTTGTAACCGGCTCCGACCGCTACCGAGCCGGCCTTGAGGCTCTCAAACAGTTCCAGCCGGATATATTTCTGCTGGATGACGGCTATCAGCACCTTCGCCTACAACGAGATCTTAATATCCTGCTCCTCGATGCAGCAAGGCCGTTCGGCAACGGCTGGACACTTCCCTCCGGTCTCCTCCGTGAACCCCGTTCGGCGGTCCGCAGGGCGGATGTGGTCGTCTATACTCGTTCTGACAGGGCAATGGTGTGTCCTGAGATACCGGGTATCCCAACATGTCGCTCGGCTCATCATCTCTCGGGAGTTATTTCGTTGTCTGGCGGAACGCATTCTTCATTTTCCATTTTTGCGGGGAAAAAGGGTGTGGCTTGTGCGGGTATCGCCGATCCTGACACTTTTTTTGACGCATTGATTCGTGAGGGGTTGGACCTGGCAGCCAGTCTTGCCTTTCAAGACCACTGCCGCTATGACCGTTCAGAGCGTGCTGAAATTTCCCGGGCCATGAAAGAGGCCGAGGCGGACTACCTTATAACCACGGAAAAGGATGCGGTCAAATTGACAGAATTTCAGGATATTCCTGATGCTGTCTATGCAGCTGTACTTACTCTTGAAATCATCGATTCAGGGGTTCTTGAAAGTGAGATTGAGAAACTGCTTTAACATTGTACCCAAGTTGTGGCACTATATTTTATTTCCAATCTCGGTCCTGCTCTACTGGGGCTGGTGACTTTGGTGACTGATCAACGCGGTAATTCAGGAGTGATACATGGAACTTTCAGAAGAGATGCTGGATATTCTCGCCTGCCCAAAGTGTAAGGGATCCCTTCAGAGTGCTGGAGAATCACTTGTATGTGAGGCATGCCGGTTGAGATATCCAATTCGCCAAGGTATTCCGGTACTCCTTGTGGAAGAAGCCGAAAAGCTCAGTGAGGAATAGAATTGCAGTCGGAGAAAAAAATAAACACTGGAGAAGTCAAGCAGGGGATGATGGGAGTCAAGAAGCGTATCCTTGTCTTGCGTTATCGTTTTATCGGAGATACCATCCTGACAGTTCCCTTCCTGAGGAATCTGCGTTACGCAGAACCTGATGCATATATTGTTTGGGTGGTTGCTCCTGGTTCTTCGGACGTGGTGAAGGGGATACCTTACGTGGACGAAATGGTCTACTGGGATCCGGTTACGATCCATGCGGATAGTCAGGGGACGCATCGGAAACTAAAGGCTAAATGGTCCTTTCTTAAAGAATTGCGGGCTGGTTGCTTTGACAAGGTATATGTTCTGAAACGCTCACTCTCAAGTGCACTTATTGCCCGTTTCACTGGGGCTCCTGAAAGAATTGGATTCAACACTGAGGGTCGCGGTCTGCTCTTGACAAAGAAAGTTCCCTACCGTCATGACCAGCATGAAGTACAGAATTTTCTGGATGTGCTGCGCGCAGACAATATTGCTATTATTGACGACTATCTTGAAGCTTGGCTTAGCGAGAGCGAGAAAACTTTTGCGGATGACTTCTTTCGGCAGTCTGCTGTTGGGTCAAATGACGTAGTGTTTGCACTTCATCCTTTCGCGGCTAATCCTTCAAGAGCCTGGCATATTGACAACTTCATCAATCTCGCCAATCGGTTGCAGGAGTTATATCAGGTGCGTATACTCGTTTTTGGTGGGCAAAGAGATGTCGCTGCTGCCAAAGCTTTTCAGATGAATGTCAGCCCTGCACCAATCATGGCTGTTGGAAGCACAAGTTTACGAGAGTCAATGGCTCTCCTTGCCAGATGTTCTCTGCTAATTTGTAATGATAGCGGCATAATGCATCTTGCTGCAGCTATGCAGATACCATTGATAGCATTATTCGGACCACAATCACCTCTTAAATTTGGACCTTGGGGTGCTAAATGCTCGGTAATTTATAAGGAGTTTCCCTGCAGTCCCTGTAAGCAAAAATTCTTTCAGGAATGTAAGCCTTCGCACAGGTTAACCCCTGAATGTGTCGAAGCAATAAGTGTTTCGGATGTGCTCGATAAAGTCAGCGAGTCAACGCAGGAACTGACTAATATCAATGTGAAATAACAGGATTATGTTGATTGGAAATAAACCAGGGAGACAATTAATAAATTATCCGGGCTTTAACCGTATCTACCATTTGTTAAGGGAACACTCAAAGGTAACAAGTGGCTATTAAGTGCAGGTGGTAAAATATTGAGGTTAATGTTTGCATCCTATGAGACTGAGCAGACTCTCTTGTTTGAAAAGCTAATAAAGCCAGGGAACGTCGTTTTTGATGTGGGTGCTCATGACGGCTATTATACTTTATTGTCATCGGTACTTGTAAGTTCAGAAGGGAAAGTTTTCGCATTTGAACCCAAACCCCGACAATTTTACCCATCTGGACAAACATGTAAAAATTAACCTGGCAGAAAATGTTGCCTTGATGGAGTGTGCAGTCGGCGATGAAAAAGGTTACTCATTCTTTGCATTAGGATCTGGCAGCGGGACAGGGCACCTTTCGAATGAAGGGGCATTTAAGGTGCAGACTGTTCGACTGGATGACATTGTCAAAGAGAAGGGAGTCAGTCCGGATTTTATCAAAATTGATGCTGAAGGCGCTGGTATGCTAGTTTTGACCGGAGCGAATCAGCTGATTACCGATAAGAAACCGGTGATTTACCTGTCAACTCATGGGGACGAAGTGCATCGGAAATGCTGCAGCTTTTTGCAGGATAGGGATTACCGGCTTGAACCAATTCTTGGAAACGATGTACAAACAACTCGGGAGTTGGTTTGTTATCCGTTTTCTGATAAAAGCTATCAAGCCCAATAATTAACCTGATTAGCACCGCACTCCGCGCAGCGGCGTCTTGTCATAGAGTAGGCCGCTGAGGCGTCAAACCCAGTTCATGAAGCAGGCGACCGACGGAAACTTCGCTTAGATTGATTCCAAGCTGGTCAAGAATCAGAACCCTCACCATGGCCCTGGTCCACAGTGCAAAGGCAAATTTCAACTGTAGTGGGTTCTTCGAAGTAACAATATCAAAAACCTTCTGCATTTGCGCCTTGCTAAGAGTGGCTGTTTGCCTGGGATTTTCTGGTATTTTAGACCCTCAATACCGGTTAATTACATCTGTGTTAGGGTGGACTGCCTATTTAATTTGTAGAACCGTATATTTTCAGGGGTTTAACGAGGGTAAAAAGGATTTGAAGATTCTTTTCATAAATAACGACAAGGGCTGGGGTGGCGGGCAGGAGCACCTCAAGGATCTAGTTATCGAGCTTTTGCACAATGGCGTGGAAGTGCACTTTGTAGTGAGGTTCGGTTCAAAATCAAGCACCAGGTTCCGTGAGTTGGGAGTGTCCGTGCACCAGCTTCCCGGACATGGCTTGAAGGATTTGCTAGCTCTTCAGCAGTTGGTTGTTCTCTTACGCCGTGAACGATTCGATATTGTCTCAATAAATCGCGAACATGACCTCCTGCTAACAGCACTAGCTTGGAAGATTGCATTTCCGTGTCGTAAATCCGGAAGGCTTATGATGAGTTATCACACGGCAACAACCAGGAAGCAGCTTCTGCTTGGTTCGGTTGATGCCATTATTTGCGTCTCGGAACACGTTCGGTCCCGTTTACTCCAGGCAAATCCTGGATTCACCGGAAAAGTCAGCGTGCTTTATAATGGCATAGCCATCGGGGGGCCTCCTTCTGTCGACAAGTTTAATTTTGACCGCCACCGCCGTTTCTTTCAGAAGGATGGTTTCCCGCTCATTGGAATGGTAGGTGATTTCTTTAAAAACCAAGGGGAGTTTGTGGATATGATCCCTCAACTTAAACAGTCTTTTCCTGCACTCAAGGTTGTCTTTGTCGGGGATAACAGTGACAGGGCTCTTCTTGATCCTCTGCTGGCAAAGATTGACATGTTAGGTGTCGAGAACGATGTTATTTTTACAGGGAAGGTTCCACGGGAGAAAATTCCTGATTTATTTTATGATCTTGACCTGTCGGTAACCACTTATCGCAATGAGGGCTTCGGTGTTGTGCATCTGGAGAGTTTGGCCGCAGGAACACCTGTCGTTGCTTATAACGAGGGAGGATTTGTCGATATATTTAAAGGAACGCATGCTGGTGTTCTGGTTGACGGAAGAAGTGATGATTTTATAGCAGCTGTAATTGATTTGCTGAATGATCACGAAAATCGCTTTTCCATGGGGGTTGACGGATATGAACTGGTGAAAATGAAATACTCAGTTCAGGGAATGGGACAGAACTACCTAGCTTTTTACCGAAAGCTCTCAGGTACCTTATAGTATGAGGATACTGCTTGTTGATAACAGCAAGGGGTGGGGTGGGGCTGAAGAAATGTTATTCTCTCTGGCCACAGGTCTCCGGAATCGCGGCCATTACGTTGTGATGTTTCTTGATGAAGGTTCCGAAACTGTTACAAAGTTCGTCCGGGCGGACTTTAATGTATGGGCCTTTCAAAGAAAAAGTTTTCGACTGCTCCAAAGCATCATAAAAATGATACGCATTGCCCGGAATGAAAAGTTTGACCTGGTTCATGTCCACCGCAACCACGACTTGCTGGTTGGGAAAATTGTCGGTTATTTTTCAGGAAAACTGCCGTTAGTGCTTACCCAACATTGCCGGCTTTGCAAATCTACCTTCTTTGTGATTAATTTGCCTGACAGGATCGCTGCTGTTTCTAAATATATAGCAGATGGGATGACCGAACGCTTTCTGAAGTTGGATTCTAAAATCAATGTTGTGCACAATGGGATAGATCCTACTGAATTTGAACACTTGCATGAAGACTTCTGGTGCCGGTGGTCCGAATTAATCGGCAAGGGGCCCCTGCTTGGCGTAGTTGGGTATTTTTATAAGAACCAAGAAGAACTGATTGAGTTATTGCCTTTCATTAAGGATGAATTTCCTGATGTCATGCTCTTGATTATCGGACGTGACGATAGTAAAAGAAAATTTCTTGAAAAAAAAGCCGAACAATTGGGAGTTGCAGAGTCGGTGTTGTTTACAGGTAGCATACCACATGCTGAAATGAAACATGCTTTGGCTGGTTTGGATTTGAACTTAAGCGCTTTCCGTCGAGAAGGCTTCGGCCTGAGTGTTTTAGAGGGACTGGCGGCAGGTACACCCTTTTTGGGATATCGTTCCGGGGGGTATCCTGAAATAATTGAACAGGGTGAAAATGGATACCTTAAAGACACGTTCGCTGAGTTGCTTCAGGAGATACTATCACTTCTAAAGGACAAAGATAGATATTCTAAAATGAGAGAGCAGGCAAAAAAGTCGGTTAGTAATAAATTTACAATTGATAATATGATAACTAATTATGAAAATATCTATAAAAGCACGAACTGAATAACAATGAAAACTATCTCTGTAGTAATACCAAATTATAATGGAATTGATTTGCTTGAAAAAAATATTCCACCTTTGATTGAGGCGCTTGTATTTGCTAAAACAAGATGGGAGATAATTGTTGTTGATGATGCTAGTACTGACTTGTCTGTCAGTTTTGTCAAAACAAAATATTCTGACATTATTGTATTAAGCAACGAAAAAAATATGGGTTTTGCTGAGACAATCAACAGAGGAATATTTTTGGCTCAGAACGATATCGTCATGGCTCTTAATACTGATGTTACTGTTGATAAGAACGTATTTGAAAAAATATTACCGCGCTTTAACGATTTTGATGTTTTTGCTGTTACGCCAAACATAATAGACCCCCGTAACGGATATAATCAGGCGATCTATAGACTAAAGCCTGGTTTTTGCTGGTTTACGGACCGCTGTGTGCAACTTGCCAAGATTGATTCCCGTCAGGAAGTGCCGCTTTTTTTCTCATCAGGAGGTTCTTCCTGTTATGATAGGCAAAAATTGCTTCAATTAGGTGGTTTTGATCCCATATACAAACCATTCTATGTTGAAGATGTTGACTTATCTTATCGAGCCTGGAAAGCTGGTTGGAGATGCGTGCTAGAACCTGGTTGTTCGGTATTGCATGAAGCAAACACAACGATAAGTAAGTATAACAAAAGACGTAAAATTAAATTTATAGCCGCAAAAAATAAGATCATCTTTTTGTGGTTGAATATTTCCGATGTGAAATTGGTGTTCCTATATATATTGTTTTTTCTCCCTTCATTAGTCTGGGATATAGTATCTTTCAGAAAATATAAACTTATCGGCACGTTCATGGCCTTCTGTCATCTCCCTGAAGTTGTAAGGGCAAGAAGAAAGCGAAAAGCTTTATTCCTGGTCAAGGATTTTGAAATAATAAAAAGAGTATCTTTATAGCAACCGAAGGGGAGGTTTGTCGATGGATGTTTCTGATAATTATTTCAGCTATACTAGGTCTGAAATAGTATCCTTGCTCCCAGATAATTTAGACAAGGTTCTGGAAATTGGTTGTGGAACTGGCAAGACCTTGGAGTGGTTGAAAGAACATAAAAACTGCAGATGGGCTTGCGGGGTTGAAATTTCGTCCTTTGCCGCTGCAGAAGCTCGTAAAGTTGTTGACGAAATATTTCTTGGCAATATTGAATCAATGGATTTGCCGATTGAAAAAAATTCTCTCGATCTGATTTTGTGCCTGGATGTCCTTGAACATACAATTGATCCTTGGGGGGTGGTCGTAAATCTCCGTGATTTACTTAAATGGGATGGATCGATTATTGTCAGCCTTCCAAATGTGAGAAACAAAAAGGTGATTTTTCCGTTGCTTTTTAAAGGGCAATGGACATATGAAAAGTCAGGACTTCTTGATAAGTCGCACTTGCGTTTTTTTGTTCGTCAAAGCGCCATTGAATTGTTAAGTTCTGCCGGTTTTACTGTTGATATGGTCTTGCCAACAGGTCTTGGTAAGAGCCGGAAATCGCAATTTTTAAATAAAATGCTTCCTTGTTTTGTGAAATCTTTTTTTGAGTATCAGTACTTGATACGGGGAGTTAAGTGAGACTGAAATGCAGTACTGAGCAAGGGGTGGTGGACTAAGATGAAAACTGCTGTTGTTGCGGTAGTGAAAAATGAAATAGATATTATTGATGTATTCCTAGATCATGTTGTGTCATGTTTTGATTTCGTTTATCTATGCGATAATTTCTCCAGTGATGGAACCTATGAAAAGCTATTAGAAAAAGCCACGCATACAGATAAAATAAGGCTGTTTCGACTGAAATCAAAGTCATTTATCCAATCCGCGCTTGTTTCTTTTCTGGTGAACACCTGTTTTTCTCTGGAAGATCCTGATGTTATTTTCATGCTTGATGCCGATGAATTCCTTCCTTTCCCTGATGCAGCTTCGCTTAAGGTCTGCTTGAAACTGCTTGATACTGAACTGATTTATATGCACTGGGATAACATGGTGCTCGATCATGAGGGAAGGCTTGTTACTGCACCACCTTACCGATCAAAAATTAGCAAGGTGGCTATTTTTCGTGCTGTTAAGAAGAAATTCGGCAGGATACGTGTAGATAACGGAAACCACAACATCAAGAGATCACGGCGCCTACAGTCAGTTATATCGTCATTTCCCTTGCTCCACATGCCAATCAGGTCAGAGGCGCAATTAATGAAAAAATTGATTATTGGTAATGTGGCGCTGATTATGAATCGTGATAATATAGGATTCCACTTGAAGATGTTGGGGGAATACTGTTTTGACAATATTCCACGTATCGATGAAATTGCTCTGAAATATGCGTTGCGCTACGGGGAAAACATTGATTTAAACGAGATTCTGGCCACTGACCTTAACTCTCTGCAGCGGATTGGGGGAGAAGTGGCCTGGCTTGAGTCACTTCTTGCCACAAAAGTAACAATTTTACAGAATGATTGTTACAAACAGATTTTTGATGCGGTTATGCACTGCAATCGAGTTACGAGCGGCAAACAAGATGGAATATTGTATGATGTTGCGGGGAATATTGTTAACGTGTTCACAACAAGTTTTATTACGAGAATTCGTCAGCTGTAATTTTGCTCATAATAAACTGACAGTGCGGAATCTTTTCAGGGACGGACAATAACTCCCAGTCCGGCTGTGGCAAACTCGCCAAACGCTCTGGAGAATGTCGCCTCGGAAGGTACATCCTTTCTCCTGGCAAAACCGCAGATGAACCGCAGGTTCAGGGTGCTCTGTAATTCGTTTCACAAAGAACTGGTGTGTTGATACTTCAAGTTCGCCTTGGCAACAAAGGCCCGGGCAATTGCTTCGCGCTCTTTAATTGGTCGTCCCAACCACTGCCGGCTGGCAGTGGCAGGTACGTATTTATCAATCTGAATAATCTCAAGGATCTTGACCAGATGCTTCTCTCGTTCCGTAAGCGGTTCGGGAAGGCATTTGTAAAGATGGCGAAACAGGCTTTGCTGTACTGTCCCCATCAACCATGATATTCTTTCCTTGAGCTTCATCGGTAGCCTCCTTTTATTATTTGTCTCGCAAAATAATAAATCAGATTGTTACCTGTGGAGCTCGACTTTTATGCAGAATTGCCAATGTATTCATGTTTCTGCATACACTTTTACAAGAGGCTCATTTAAATTACAATTTATTACGGACACCAATTAATATGAAAGTGCTAATTGTCGGAACCGGTTTAAGTGGCTGCGCTCTTGCCAGGTTCCTGAAGGATAAAGGGCATGATGTCTCTATGATTGAGAAAGAAAACCAAATCGGGGGGTTATGTATAACCAAAGTTAATGAGGATGGCTTAAAATACGAACCATTTGGAGCCAGAACTTTTCATACGAGCAATGTAGCGATCTCGGAATTTGTTCAGAGATTCGATCAATTTAACGGATATATCCATAAAAAGGGAATGATAATAAATAAAAAACTCTATCCTTTTCCACTGACGTTAAACTCTATAAAAGGCTTCAAAAAAAGAAACTTGATTTTGGAAGAACTTAAGTACAGACCCGTAGAAATAGATCAAACAAATTTCGAAACCGCCTGTCAGTCCATTTTCGGAAAAACACTATATGGCTATTTCATCGGGAATTATAGCAAAAAGATGTGGGGAGTTGAGCCCAAACTCTTAACTGCAGAATGGGCTCCAAAAAGATTAGAGTTACGAGAAGATGATAATGAAGAACTGTTCCGAAATCAGTGGCAAGGCTTGCCCATTCACGGATACACTTTTTTTTTGGAGCAAATGATCAAAGACGTGCCTGTGCGCTTGAATGAGACGCAATATGACAGCAATAAATTTGATGTAGTAGCAACCTGTGCTCCTCTTGATGAAATGTTAAATTACAAATATGGTAAATTAGGTTACCGGAGCATTCATTTTGATTATAAAAAGGATGAGCCTTGGGAAAAAATGGAATATGGAACATTAAACCTTCCTCAACACAAGAAATATTTCAGAAAATGCAATTTCAACGTATTGTACAAACATAATGCACGAAACAACTATATTCAATATCAGCAAGCAGTAGAGGCCGATGGTTTGAAAAATCCTGCAATGTATCCTGTAAATACCAGACAGCATAATGAGATCTTTGACAAGTATCTTAAAACTGTTTGTCGGTCAAAGAACATCTGCCCTTTGGGACGTCTGGGATTGTTCAAGTATTTAGATATGGATAAGGCGATAGAATGCGCATTTGATATTGTGCCGCTTATAGAGAATTATGCCAGATTAAGCGAAACAGAAAGGTATCTCCAAATCAAGGCTATTAGAGAAAAAAGATGAAATTAACAAAACAAGGTTTAATAAGGATCAATTTCAGAGATTTCTTGCCTCACGAAAATAAACGCTTGCGTTGCAATTTCAGGTGTTCGTACTGCAATCAAAAAAATATAAAACAAATAAAGTTTTCAGAAAAAGAGCTGTTATCGTCAAAAAGAATTTGGGATAAACTTTCAACTGTAGAGGATGATATTATTGTCAGATTAAATTTTGACGGAGAAATCTTAATAGATAAATGGGCTAGAGAAATCTGGTATCATATTAATAAATTGCCGAACGTAAAAATATCTGAAATTATTACTAACAACTCTATAGATCCTGATGATTACTTGGGGCTAATAAGTTTGCCGAAAGCTTCCTTTAATTGTTCATTTCATCCGGAATTTGTATCTCTGCAGCGATTCATCAATCACGCATTAAAATTAAAACAAAAAGGATGCCCGCTCTTTGCAACTATGGTTGTCTTGCCTGAGATGGTTAACGAATTAACCGGAATTGTCATGGGCTTTGAGGACGCTGGAATTCTTTTCAGACCGTTGTTACTGCTAAATACTGAATTTTATGATAGTAAATTACGGAATTTCTGGAAAAAAATTATCGGGAAAAGCCAATCCTCACGTAGCTACAATTTGTATGAACTGGAATTAATTAGGCAACATTACTACTCGGATTTAGAGTTCCAGTTTCAGAAAGGCAGAAAAACCAGCGGATTACCTTGTTTTGCGGGAGTGGACATGATTAATGTTTTTCTCGACGGCTCTGTTTATAGATGTTTTGGTGCCAAGCTTGGTACTATTGATGAACTTTGCGATGGAAAGATAAAGTTGAGAGAAGAACCATATCCTTGTTTTACGGATACCTGCCAATGTCCTACTCATATGATTTTCCTAAAAGATTTCAGGGACAAATACATACTGTCAGACAAATTTGCTGATCACTACGAAATAAATTGATAAAGTTGAGACAATTCAAAATGTTGAAAAAACTTCTGCGTCTTTTAAAAAGTCAGTGCTTTAGGCACAAATATATGCTGCAAACCTGCTTACATGGAAAAAGAAATGTGACGGCAGGTAAAACGCCTAAATGCCTGTATGTCTCACCGGTAGGGAGAAATGGAAAGGAACTTCTGATAAAGATAATGCAAAAATTCGGAAACGAAAATTTTGATTACCTTATTTTCAGCTATGATGATACAAAATTTGACGAGCCGATTTTCAGGAATTGCCAAGTCATACATGAAAAAGGGCTGCGATGGGAATTTATGAAAAAATATGTGACCCCCGCCTATTGTGAAAAGTATGATTATATTTTTGCCTGGGCTGACGATATTGATATTGAGGGATTTTCAATAGATAAATTCTTGGACATTTTTATAAGAAACAGCTTGGAAATGGCTCAACCAGCATTGTCCAAGGATTCGTTTTACAGTCACAGATTAACTTTGAAAAAAGAAGGCTATCGAATTGGAAGATTCACGGATTTTGTTGAGATAATGGTTCCCGTGTTTGAAAGAAAAGCCTGGATTAAATTTTGGAAAAAAATAAAGAGCGATTCCAGTGGGTGGGGTTGGGGCTACGATTTATTTGCCCGATCAATGTGCGGGTTTAAACGAATGGGAATAATTGATAGCGAACCGGTTCTTCACACTCGACCGCTAAGGGAAACGGATCCAGGAACTAAAGCAGAATTTGAAAATTTTCTCAAGATAAACGACTCAATTCACACTCGCTCTTTAATGCTATCGTATGGAAAACTAAAGTAGCCTCCAATAAATTATTTTCTGGTTCTTCTGAAAAAGAAATTAATTATTAGATAATGAGCCTCTTGCAAAAGTTCTGACTCCTTGGCTGCAGCAATTTGTTCGACAGAAATGATACTTGTCAATAAATTCTTGACGCTATACTACACTGCACTGAGATTCCCGACCGCAACGTGGACGGAATACGGTATTATGTAAACGGGAATACTGTAAAGGTGTTCAACGTCCCTTTATGGAAGAGGTTCCGCCAACTCATTTCTTGATAGCTGACAGAATTTTGAGAGTGTGCTGTTGTTGTGGACTGATAGTTTATTTTAGGAATTGTAATGAATATCTTGGTAGATCATGGAGATTATAACTTTAGGAACATAGGCGACAGCACAATGTTGTACGTTGCACTGTCTCGTCTTACCAATCTTTTTCCTGACGCATTGTTTTATGTTGTTTCTTCCAATGAGCAGGCCTTGAAAGAATTGTGGCCAGCGGCTATTCATCTGCCGGTTGACGTTAAGCGAGAGAGCCTTAATTTTTCGGACCTCGTGGACAGACCCTGGAAGCGGTCTCGGAAAATCCTTAAGAGGAATCTACGAATTCTTGTTGTTTGGAGAAAGGATAATCCCGGCAAATTTTTTGCCGAATTGGTGGCATCCGCTGACCTTGTTGTCGCTGCTGGGGGTGGCTACATTAATGACGAGTTCTGCGGGTATGCCTGTTCTGTTTTGCGTTTACTTGCATATGCCCATAAATTCGGTTGTGCCACGGTAATGGTTGGTCAAGGACTTGGCCCGGTGACTAAGCCTGTGTTATTGAGGGAAATGACGACAACCCTGCCGAACGTTGATCTGTTTTGTTTGCGTGAGGAGGAGAATGGTAGCGCTCTGCTTCGAAGCATGAAGGTGTCACCTGAAAAAATTATTGTTACCGGCGATGATGCGTTAGTTACAGGTTGTCGTTATTTTCATGATTCTTTGGGTGAGTTTTGCGGAGTTAATTTACGTAATGCGAATTATGCCAATTCCTCACAGCATTTTTCCTTGGTTTGTGCGGTGATATCCGCATTTGCAGAAAATAAGGCAGTTCCCCTGGAACCGCTTCCAGTGTCCCGCCATGTGGGGGAAGATGATGCTTTAACCCTTGCAACATGCTTTGGCAAGTACCTGACTGATCCCTCGGGTGGTGACTCCATTAAATCGTCGGCTCAATTATGCCGTTCGGTGGGCAACTGCCGGATAGTGGTTACGGGCAGCTATCATGCGGCTGTCTTTGCGTTAGCACAAGGAATTCCTGTTGTCGCTTTGGTTGGCAGTTCATATTATTCTAGTAAATTTACCGGGCTGGCGAATCTTTTTCCTAGTGGAGTGGAAATAATTCATTTATCTGCGGGCGGATTGGCAGAGAAGCTTTTAGCGTCTATGGACAAACTTTGGGAGAGTGCGGATGAACTGAGGCCGGCGCTACGCCAGTCGGCCGAGCGACAGCGTGCTGTCGGACTGTTAGCATACGAGCGTATTAGGGATCTTGTGCAACAACGCAACTGAATATCGCTATAATGCCCGTATTTTTTCGTGGCCTGTTATTCAGAAGTGATTAGGGGGGCTGAATGTTTTGTGTAGGTGCTCCGGTTCAAACAACTGAAGATTCAGGAAGTGTTATAAATTGTCGGGTTACGGTGGGCGCCTCAAAGCATGATGTTCTGTTCCGTTTCCCGCCCCATGCTCCTGTCGAGACTGCTGATGCCATGCTTGCCGCAACATTGATCCCGGCAATGCGGCTCCGGAAAGCGTTTAAGCTAACGGAACCAGTGTGCGGAACATTATTGTCGGCAACGAATAAAATTCAGGATATCATGACTTGCTGGTATCCGGACCTTGACCGAGTGTTTCCTGATGTGGCTTCTCGTTCTGCGGAAGTGCATACGAAAAACAGAGGGGTCGGTTGTTTTTTTTCCGGTGGAGTTGATTCATTTTATTCGGTGCTCAAGCACATCGATACTATCAGCCACTTGATTTTTGTACACGGTTTTGATCTGCCACTGACAAATCCGGCTTTACGCGCGAAGGTGAGTCAGCAGTTGCAGCGGGCGGCGGCGATGCTTGGCAAGCATCTCATCGAAGTGGAGACTAACCTGCGGAATTTTGCCGATAGATGGGCTCCATGGGGTACCCATTATCATGGTGCAGCCTTGGCAACAGTTGCTCATCTTTTATCACCAATTTTACACAAAGTAATTATTCCGTCATCATTTTCATACGAGATGCTTGATCCATGGGGGAGTCATCCTTTGCTTGATCCTTTATGGAGCACAGAGCGCCTTGAACTTGTGCATGACGGCTGTGAGGTAAACCGCATCTCCAAAGTCGCGGCCATTGCTCACAATGATGTTGTGCGGGAATCCTTGCGGGTATGTTATCAGAGTCTTTCCGGTGCTTATAACTGTTGTCGCTGCCCCAAGTGTTTGAACACCATGCTTGCCCTGGATGCGGTTGGTGAACTTGGTAAGGTCAAAACCTTTCCTGGCGGTTTGTCGGAGGATAGTCTGCGACAAGCTAGAATTGCCAGTAAAGCTGGGTACCTTTTCTCTCATGAGATACTTACCTACTTGACCAAGGGGGCGCAAACGCGCCAATATGAGCAGAAGATCAAGCACATGATGCATGATTTCGAGCTTCGCCAGCAAGCAGTTGCTATAGATCCTGGCATACTTGCTGCGGTTCGTTCGCCATTGTGGCGAGATATTCGAGATGACGTTTTACATGGCATATGGCTTTCCCATCAGCGTTGTTGGCTAATACAAGGGGTTTTTCTGGAAATGGGACGCTATTTCTGGCGAAAAATACTCAGGGGTGTGGAGAAGTTGCGTTAGTGTTTTGATAACTGTCAAACTTACTGATTGTAAATAGTGCTGCAAAGGGGGAGCCAGCTAATTGTAACTTGATCCGAAGCTCTACAAAAAAAGTAGGCAATAACCATGGATCTCGCGAAGAATCTGCAAGCTACGCTGAGGTTTGCTCTGGCGGTCGTGCCGCCCTATTCAGACTGACATCTCCCCGGTTGGAGCGCCGGGAGTCGTACCCGAAAAGGAGCTGACATGACATACAAGACGAACACCGTACCATCAAACGGTACAAAAATTACCATCAATAACGGAGTTCTCACCGTACCCGATCAACCTGTCATTCCCTTTATCGAAGGCGACGGTACCGGCGCCGATATCTGGCGGGCAGCAGTTCGGGTACTTGATGCCGCAGTTGCCAAGGCCTACTCCGGAAGAAAAAAAATCGCCTGGCTAGAGGTATATGCCGGTGAAAAATCTTTCAATATGGGTCTCGGTTGGCTTCCCGATGAAACCCTGGCTGCTTTTCGAGAATACCTGGTTGGGATCAAGGGGCCTCTCACCACGCCGATCGGTGGCGGCATTACTTCTTTGAATGTGGCTCTTCGCCAGCAGCTTGACCTTTATGTTTGCCTCCGCCCGGTTCGTTATGTCGCGGGAGTTCCTTCCCCGGTGAAAAGACCTGAGCTGGTCGACATGGTCATTTTCCGGGAGAACACCGAGGACATTTATGCAGGTATTGAATGGGCGGAAGGGACTCCGGAGGCCAGGAAGGTCATTGATTTTCTCCAGCAGGAAATGGGCGTGAAGAAAATCCGTTTTCCTGAAACATCCGGCATCGGCGTGAAGCCGGTGTCCCGGGAAGGTTCAGAGCGCCTGATTGAGGCAGCAATCGAGTATGCCCTGAAGCAGGGCCGGAAGTCGGTCACCATTGTACACAAGGGTAATATCATGAAGTTTACCGAGGGTGCTTTCAAAAGCTGGGGATACGCGCTGGCGGCCACGAAGTACCGTGACCAAACTGTTTCACAGCGTGAGACCTGGGTTCTGGAAAACAGGGAGAAGGATCCTTCCCTGTCTCAAGAGGATCTTGCTCGCGCCATTGAGCCAGGCTTTGACAATATGACCTCCAATCAAAAAGACGGGGTAATTCGCGAGGTTGATGCGACTCTTGCGCTTTGGTCGACCCATGGGGATGGGAAATGGAAGAAAATGCTGCTGATCAAGGACTCTATTGCTGATATCACCCTGCAACAGACCATTACCCGGGCAGACGAATTCGATGTTCTTGCAACGACAAATCTCAATGGGGATTATCTCTCCGACGCCATTGCCGCACAAGTTGGCGGTATCGGTATTGCTCCGGGGGGAAATATTAATTATCGGACCGGACACGCCATTTTTGAGGCTACCCATGGGACCGCTCCCAAGTATGCGAATCTGGATAAGGTAAATCCCGGCTCCGTCATCCTGTCGGGTGTGATGATGCTAGAGTACTTGGGGTGGAGCGAGGCTGCAGAGCTTATTACTACAGCTCTTGACCGGACTATTGACCAGCGGAAGGTTACCTATGATTTTGCCCGACTCATGCGAGCCGAGAAGATTGAAGGTGTTCATGAACTGAAATGTTCGGAATTTGCCGACGAACTGATCCAAAACCTGTAAGTAGTTTTCATCCGGAAACTCCAAGACAGGGCTATCCCCCGTTGGGCTGGGGCTTTCTCGGAGTCTCTCGTACGGCTTTATGGCAAGACAGCGAAAGCAAGGAAAGCGCTTGAATCCAGCAGGTAGCCCGTTCTGTGTCTCGGGTGGCGACCGATTACGAGAGGCTTCGAGGAAGTTCCAGCCCAGCCTCTGCCGAGACTTTCCGGATGTGAAACTAAGCACAACCATCGGATCGACAGGCTCTTTGTGATGAAATATGTGGAGGCAGAAATGGCACGCAAAAAAATAGCATTAATCGGTGGCGGACAGATTGGCGGGACCCTTGCCCACCTCATGGCTCAGAGGCATTTGGGAGATATCGTCCTCTTCGACATTGTCGAAGATCTGCCGCAAGGAAAAATGCTTGATATCATGGAAGCCGCTCCCATCCAGGGTTTTGATGTGTCTCTCATTGCTACGAGTCATGCAGAGGACCTCAAGGGGGCTGACCTGGTGGTAGTAACCGCCGGACTCGCGAGAAAGCCGGGAATGAGTCGCGATGACCTAGTTACCGTGAATGCAAAGGTAATTACCTCCGTTTCGGAGATGATTCGTGAGCAAGCTCCCGATTCATTTGTTATCCTTCTCACCAATCCGTTGGATGCCATGGTGTCCCTCTGCCGGAAGGTGACCGGATTCCCCCGAAACAGAATCATGGGTATGGCAGGTGTCCTTGATTCTGCCCGTTTTGCCGCTTTTATTGCCCGGGAATTGGAGGTCTCCGTCCAGGATGTGAACGCTCTTGTTCTTGGCGGGCACGGAGATGAGATGGTGCCCCTCGTCCGTTTTGCCAATGTGAGCGGGATCCCGGTGACATTTCTCCTGGAAAAGAAGTACGGACCCGAAAAGGCCAAAGAAGTCATGGCTGCTCTCGTGTCGAGAACTCGCCACGCCGGAGGAGAAATCGTCGGGCTTATGAAAACCTCAGCGTTTATTTCTCCGGCCTCCGCCGCCTTTGCCATGGCTGAATCCATTCTTCTTGACTTGAAGCGCATCCTCCCCGTTTGTGCCTTTCTGGAAGGAGAATATGGAGTTAACGGGTACTTTTTGGGAGTGCCGTGTGTGCTCGGCGCACGAGGTGTTGAGCAAATCATCGAACTTGATCTGACACCTGAAGAAAGTGCCATATTCGCAGAATCCGTGTCCCACGTAAAGTCCCTGGTGGATGCTTTGAATCTCTGACAGTAAAACCGCATGAGTGGTTCCCGTTGAGAATTCGCTGACCAATTCCAATTGAATCCATGCTATTCTGGTATCTCATCTTCGATATCTGATCGGCAAACGGTCGTTGATTATTTTTCCGGCATGTTTTGCGGAACAAGAAGGTCTACTGATGTTTTTCCGCTGCTGCAGATCATTGGCGGGGGCATCAAATTTTCTTACAGGTGATAATTATGGAAAAGAGACAACCGGAAATTATTATTATAGAAAAGTATTGCAAAGGGTGTCATATCTGCGTCGAATTTTGCCCGACTCGGGTTCTTGAAATGAAGGGCTTTGTCGCTGTTGTGAAAAACCCTGACGCGTGCATCGCCTGCATGCAGTGTGAACTTCGCTGCCCAGATTTTGCAATATCAGTTACCAAGTGATGTCCGGAAGGAGTTAACGTGTCAAAAAAGGTTGCTTTTTTACAGGGGAACGAGGCCTGCGCGCAGGGTGCGCTGTATGCCGGGTGTCGATTCTTCGCAGGATATCCCATTACGCCATCCACTGAAATTGCGGAAGTCATGGCGAAAGAATTGCCAAAAATCGGCGGTGCTTTTATCCAGATGGAGGACGAGATTGCAGCCATGGCTGCGGTAATCGGAGCTTCGCTTACCGGGACGAAATCTCTCACCGCAACTTCAGGTCCCGGCTTTTCACTGAAACAGGAAAATATCGGCTATGCCTGCATCACGGAAGTACCGTGCGTCATCATAAATGTCATGCGCGGCGGCCCCTCCACTGGTATGCCTACCGGGCCGAGTCAGTCGGACGTCATGCAGGCCAAATGGGGAACTCACGGTGACCATCCCGCCATTTGCCTTGTTCCCGCTTCTGTGCAGGAGCTTTTTACGGAAACGGTTCGAGCCTTCAATCTTTCCGAGAAATATCGTACTCCTGTTACCGTTATGCCGGATGAGATTATCGGCCACATGCGTGAACGAATTGTCTTCCCCGAGCCGGGAGAATTGGAAGTAATTACCCGGACAGCGCCATCTGTAAGCCCGCGGGACTATAAACCGTATGATACCAGTTTTGGCGATATTCCGCCCCTTGCCGCATTCGGCTCCAGTTACCGCTTCCACGTAACCGGTCTGAATAAAGCACAAGACGGTTTCCCCACGACTCGCGCCGAGCTTGTTCAGGCGGAAGGGGAGCGTCAACTGCGCAAAATCGAGAATGCAATCGATGATATCGTCACCTATGAGGACTATCTGCTTGATGATGCGGAAGTGGTTGTAATCGCTTTCGGCTCTATTGCTCGCTCTGCACGTTATGCTGTCAACGAGGCCAGAAAACAGGGGATCAAGGTTGGACTCTTCCGCATTATCACCTACTGGCCCTTTCCGGAACGACAGATTCGCTCGCTGGCGGGACGGGTTAAAGCGATTATTGTCCCGGAAATGAATTTGGGAATGACGATCCATGAGGTACGAAAGTGCGCGGAAGGGAAGGTTCCTGTTACGGGAATCTTCCGTGTGGATGGTGAACCCATCGCCCCGAACGAGATTTTTGCCCGAATCCAGGAGGTACGCTGAGTCATGGGTTTTGATTACGATAAATATATTCGAGCGGGCAAACTGCCCCATATCTGGTGTCCAGGTTGCGGTCACGGTATCGTGATGAAGGGGCTGATTCGGGCCATTGATGCACTTTCCCTTGACAAGGACCAGACAGCCATTGTTTCCGGAATCGGCTGCGCATCGCGTCTTCCGGGATATCTTGACTTCTGCACCCTTCATACGACACATGGCCGGGCTGTCGGTTTTGCCACCGGCATAAAGATGGCCAAGCCGGAGATGAACGTTATCTGTGTCGGAGGTGACGGCGACGGAGTGGCAATCGGCGGTAATCACTTTATCCATGCCTGCCGAAGAAATATCGATATGACGTATCTGATTATGAACAATAACATCTACGGCATGACCGGCGGGCAGTTTTCTCCCACCACACCCTTTGGAGCAAAAGCGTCCACAACACCGTACGGAAATCCTGATCCGCCGTTCGATATCGCGAAACTGGCGATTGGCGCTGGTGCCACTTTTGTGGCTCGTGGAACGGCGTATCACGCTGCCCAGATTGATAAACTGCTCACTGAAGCCATGCGTCACAAGGGTTTTTCCGTGGTGGAAATTCTTGACAGTTGCCCCACGACGTACGGACGTCGAAACAAGTTCAAGTCCGTTATTGAAATGATGAATGATCTCAAGGATAGTGCGGTTCCTGTGGCTGCAGCAGAGAAGATGTCTCCTGAACAGCTCGAAGGCAAGGTGCTCATCGGCGTTCTCTACAAGGAAACTAAGCCGGAATACATTGATGGATACAGGAAACTCGTGGCGAGTGTGCAGGAATCGTGTTAAACCTTTCAGAAGGGGACTCGCCTGTAATTGCATTTGATTTAGGCAGGCACGGGGACTGCCCTACCGACGATAACAGGAGAATTCGGAATGTCGTGTAGTAGATATGAAATGAGGTTTTCCGGGGCAGGGGGACAGGGGCTGATCCTCGCCGGAATCATCATGGGAGAAGCAGCCTCCATCTATGATGGTAAACAGGCTGTACAGTCACAGAGTTACGGCCCCGAAGCCCGGGGTGGGGCATCAAAGTCAGAGGTCGTAATTTCTGACCAGTTGATTGATTTCCCTAAAGCAACAAACGTCGATGCGCTGCTCGCCTTGACCCAGGAGGCGTGTGATAAATATTCCACGGATTTGAAAGAGGGCGGGATTCTGCTGGTAGATTCCGATCTGGTGAAGAATCTGCCAGAAGGAAATTTCACAGTGGTAAGTATTCCTATTATAAACATCGCAAAAAACGAAGTTGGCAGGTCAATTGTCGCAAATATTGTAGCCCTGGGGGCGATGGTTGCCCTGACCGGAATCGTCTCCCGGGAAAGTGCCGTGAAGGCGGTACTTTCCCGGGTTCCGGAGGCTTTTGTCGAGCTGAACCGCAAGGCCTTTGAAATGGGATATCGCACGGCACAGGAAGCCAGGGGGCACACTGACTAGCCAGAGGAATTAATGCATCGGGCCTTGCTGCCGGTCGTCTGAGCCCATAAAAACCTGCGTGGCATAGAGTGTGCCGTCATCGGCTAGTGACGTACCGATTCCGGTCACGTTGAAGCCGGCGGAGAGAATGTTTTCCCGGTGATGTTTGCTTTCCATCCAGCCTGAGATAATTGTAGCTGAGTTGTTCTGGTAACCTTGGCTGCGACCGACGTTTTCTCCAACTTCTCGCCACCCTTTCAGACGTGCTTTCTCAATTCGAGTTTTGAAATCATTTCCGCTGTGTCCGTGACCGAGGTAGGCACTTTTCGCCATATATCTGCTATGGTCTCGGGCAATTTTCTGCAGGGTAGGGGAGACGGTCAGGAGGGGAAGATGATGCTCTTTTCTGATCTGATTGATTGACTCAAGGATGTACGGTTCGGCTGATGTGGACTCATCGCTTATTCTGCCAAGATCGCTTCCGTCTGAGAACGAGGTGCAGGAGAGAAAAAGGATTCCTATCAAAATCAGAGAACAGGTGTGCCAGAACATTTTATTTGTCAAGTAGTTGTGCATGGGGATATTTTACCCGTGTCGTCGCATTTTGTCACCAGTTCTCTTGTTTTATGATAACGCAGAACGGAAACACGTTGTGCAGGCAACAGACTGATTTCAGTGTTCAGGAGGGGAGTTCAGGCAAGTATGCACCAATTCTTCAGGGAATATCTTGAAGCATACGGATATTTTTTCCTATTTATCGGAACCTTTCTTGAGGGTGAGGCTGTTCTTATTCTTGCGGGATTCTTCGCCTTTCAGGGGGTGTTTTCACTCCCCGGTGTCATTTGCACTGCACTCGCTGGATCATTTCTCGGAGACCAGTTCTATTTTTTTCTGGGGCGCTGGCGGGGGAAATGGCTTCTTGGGCTTTTTGATTCCATGGCGAAGAAGTTTCGCCGTGCTCTCCGTCTGATAGAGAAGTATGGTTCTTTTGTGACGTTCGTTTCTCGTTATACCTATGGATTGCGGATCGTATTGCCCATACTACTCGGAATGACGAATCTCTCCAGAAAACGGTTTCTGGTGCTGAACTTCCTGAGCGCAACCAGCTGGGCCATCCTGTTTTCTCTGGCAGGTTATTTCTTTGGTAAAAGTGCGTCTCTTTTTATTGAGGATCTTGATCGGTATGAGCCGTATATCGTTCTTGTGTTGCTTCTCATCATTGGATGCCTCTGGTTTGCCCATTTTCTCCATGTCTGGTGGCTGGGCCGGCATGCTCGAACCAGGCTGCGGAGGATGAGAGTCTGGCGGGCGGACAGGGATGCTTCTTCGGAAAATAATGAATCGAAAGAGAATACACGTGAATGAAAATGCGCTCTTGGACAGAATTTGTGTGGTTCTTGTGGAACCACAAACTCCTGGTAATATCGGGATGGTCTGTCGCGCCATGAAAAATATGGGGCTTCGAAACCTTCGCTTGGTCAATGGCTGTCGTACGGATCAATCCGAGGCACGTCGGTTCGCAGTTTCGGCCAGGGACCTGCTTGATGGGGCTGTTCGTTTCGAGTCTCTCGAAGAGGCCTTGGCAGATATCGAGATTTCAGTTGCCACAACCCGGCGGATCGGCAAATACCGCCAAGAGATCATGGAACCTGCGGAATTGGTGGCAAAGCTTTGCGAAAAGATGGGGACAAGCCGGGTAGCCCTGGTTTTTGGCAGAGAGGACAATGGCCTCAGTACGGATGAGCTGGCCCTCTGCCGCTGGCAGGCGACGATTCCGACTTCTGACGAATATGGGTCCTTGAACCTTGCCCAAGCGGTTCTTCTCTTCTGTTATGAAGTTTCACGAGGTGTTATGCCCGGAGCCAGTATTCCCACGAGAGAAATGGCTTCAACAGGAGAAATGGAAGACCTTTACAAACATATGGAGAAAACTCTTCTCGAGATCGGTTTCCTTGATGCTGCCAATCCGAAACACCTGATGCGGACCCTCCGCAGGATTCTTGCCAGGGCTGAACTTGATACTCGGGAGATCTCCGTACTCAGAGGGATGATGTCGCAGATGGACTGGGCAACGGATTCTTCGAAAAGGAGATTATTGCCATGAATGTACTGCATCTCGGACTACTTGCCGGGGTATTGACGAGTTGTGCCGTCTTACCTCAGATTTATCGGGCCGTTCGAACTCGCCAGGTACGTGATATTTCCGTCTGGCAACCTGTACTGCTGGTTGTTGGCATGGGTTTATGGCTTCTCTATGGTATACTGATTGGCGATCTGCCGTTGATTGCCGCGAATGTATTTTCCCTTATCTGCAACTTGATACTGATAACTTTAAAGTTTTTCTATGCTGAAAACAGGGTGCCTTCGAAAATATCGAACTGACAGCAGGTTCTCGCCCGGGGCCGTGAATGTACTACAGAATATTCCGTTCGAAAAAGAGTGAAAATGCATCAATAACTATCTAGTTTTTATCTGGAAATTTTCAACAGGGGCTGGGCTGGAACTTCCCCGAAGCCTCTCGTAATCGGTCGACATCCGAGACACTGATCGGGCAACATGCCGGCATCGGGCGCTTTCCTTGCTGTCGCTGTTGTGCCATAAAGCCGTACGAGAGACTCCGAGAAAGCCCCAGCCCAACGGGGGATCGCACTATTATGGTGTTTCGGGATGAAAACTAACTTAAATATCGATACAAGCTGCTCACAACTATGGAGGATTTATGAGAAAAATTATGTTTTTCCTGTTGGGGATTCTGGTTCTGTCAACTCTATCAGGCTGTGGCTATAATGCCATTCAGGCCAATGAAGAGGCAGTTTTCGCGGCCTGGGGAGATGTGGAGGCTACGTATCAAAGACGTGCAGACCTCATTCCCAATCTTGTAGAAGTGGTAAAAGGGTATGCGAAGCATGAGGCGGATACTTTGCTGGCGGTTACCGAGGCTCGAGCTAAGGTCGGTTCGATGCAGATTTCAAAAGAGGCTCTGAATGATCCTGCCGCATTCTCAAAGTTTCAACAGGCACAGGGTGAGCTGTCCGGTGCCCTGTCCCGATTGATGCTGGTAGTTGAACGATATCCCGACCTGAAGGCCAATCAAAATTTCCTTGATCTCCAAAACCAGTTGGAAGGCACGGAAAACCGCATTAATGTTGCCAGGGTTCGCTATAATAAAGCAGTGGAAGTGTTCAATGTCAGCATCAGGACTTTTCCCAACTCCATGACCAATTCCATGCTTCTCCATCTGCAGCGGAAAGAGCCCTTCAAGGCCGATGAAGGTGCCAAGGTCGCACCGAAGGTGAAGTTCTGACCAGACCACCTGCGCATTCAGCAATAAAAGCAGGCGCAGGGGGCTGCTGCCCCTGCATGATTATTACGTGCATCACAGGGTGAATATCCCGTTGCCTGCCATGGCCAACGGGCGGGGAGTGTCATGAAAACTATTTTTGCCTTTCTATTGCTGTGTCTCCTGCCCTCGGTCGGCGTGGCCCTTGACGTGCCGCCTCTCAAAGCCCATGTGAATGACTATGCGAACATTCTCTCTCCGGCTGCCGTCCAGAAGATTGAAGCCGAATTGACCGCTTTCGAGTCAAGCGATTCAACGCAGATTGCTGTTCTGACAATCCCGAGCCTGGAAGGCGAAAATATCGAAGAATATTCCATCAAAGTTGCCGAGGCCTGGAAAATAGGACAGGCGGGTAAGGATAATGGCGCTATTCTCCTGATTTCTAAAGGGGATCGTAAGGTCCGCATCGAAGTCGGCCGGGGACTGGAGGGTACGCTGACCGACCTTCTTTCCGGACGGATTATCCGCTATGAGATCGCGCCCCGATTCAAGCAGGGCGATTTTGACGCAGGAGTCGAAGCAGGTGTGGCAGCTATCATGGCAGTAGTGAAGGGAGAATACACCGCCACTCCCCATACGGCACCGACGGGGAAGAAGGGTTCCTCTCGTATCATGACCTTGCTGATCTTTCTCTTTGTTGCCTGTGTCGTGCTGGGGGCGATGTCCAAGGTGCTTGGCGGAATTGCTGGCGCTGTCGGTCTTCCTGTTATCGCCTCGATTCTCTTTTCAGGTGCGGGTATCGTGATCTTGGCCATTCTTGCCGCAGTCGGTTTCTTCGGGGGAATTTTAATCAGTCTGCTCTTTGCTGGCGGCGGGCGAGGGGGCGGATTTGGCGGTGGACCTTTTTTGGGGGGAGGTTTTGGGGGAGGTCTTGGCGGCGGCTCCTTTGGCGGTGGCTTTTCCGGCGGAGGTGGCGGGTTCGGTGGTGGTGGAGCATCGGGTGACTGGTAACCTGGGTATCGAGCGTAAGGGGGCAGATGAGGGCTATGAATAAAAATAAAGCAGCAGTTTTTTTCAGTGAAGAGGAAAATGCCCGCATACGTTCCGCCGTAGAGAAAGCAGAGGCAAATACTTCCGGCGAAATTGTTGCCATGGTAGTCGATCACAGTAACAGCTACCGCGAAGCTGAGATTCTTGGTGCCGTTCTAACGGCTGCTTTTTTCGGTTTTCTCGTGGAAATAGCTATTCAGTTCGGCTTTTTCTGGGTTTCTGCTGCAGGATGGGACTCCGGCGCCGGATTGGATGCGGAGCGTGTCTTGTATGGCGTTTCCCTCTGGACGTATATTCCCCTGGTGCTGATACTGTTTTTTCCGATCAGGCTCCTCTTCCGAAAATATGAACGGCTGAAGCTGCCCTTTGTCAGTAGAAAGAGGATTGACGAAGCTGTGCGGGAACGCTCGGTGCGCGCGTTCTTTGAAAAGGGGCTCTACCGGACCAAGGACGAAACCGGCATCCTGATATTTCTTTCCCTATTAGAACATAAGGTATGGATCCTTGCTGACCGGGGAATCAATAGCAAAATCCCCCATGAGCAATGGACGGGCCTGGCTCAAGAACTATCCTTGGGAATGCGGGAGCAACGTGCCTGTGCCGCACTCTGCTCAGTTATCGGCTCTTGCGGAGAAGCGCTGGCCAGCCATTTTCCCCGAAAGTCTGACGACACAAACGAACTTG
>Ga0105099_10000496_pt1 | contig 26820 bp, 24 predicted proteins | sample PPLLak3cmMay2015_2_FD_79138 | JGI IMG/M metagenome (GOLD analysis project Ga0105099, IMG submission 79138) | Freshwater sediment microbial communities from Prairie Pothole Lake near Jamestown, North Dakota, USA - PPLs Lake P8 Core (1) Depth... | ecosystem: Environmental > Aquatic > Freshwater >... | reverse complement strand
GGCCTGTTCAACCTGTTACCGGATATTCGAGACCCATATGCCTGAAGCGCAAATCATCTCTCTGTGGCGTGTTCTGGAGGAAAAGGGGCTGCCGGGAGATCTTTCCGTTAAGCATGGCGCAATACCGCTTGCCGTACATGACCCCTGCACCACCCGCCATGACTCCGGGCTTCAAAACAGCGTGCGTACCCTGCTGCTTCGTTTGAGCCAGCCTTTTGAGGAGCTGGAACCGGGCCGCAGTCATACCGAATGCTGCGGTTTTGGCGGTTTAATGCAAAATGCCAATCCTGATCTTGCAAAGACCGTTGCCAGACGCCTGTCCGGTAAAAGCCCCGCGGATTATCTGACATATTGCGCCGGTTGCCGCGACAATCTGGCGGCAGCGGGAAAAAGAGCTCTTCACATTCTGGATCTGATTTTTCCGGAGGTCGGGGGGCCTGATCCGGGGGCCAGGAAACGCCCGGGATGGTCCCTTGGACAGGAAAACCGGATCAGGTTAAAAGATGAACTGCTGAATGAACTATGGCAGGAAGGTTTGAGAAAAATGGACGATCATGAAAAAACCGTGTTGAACATCCCGCAGGAGGTTCAGCTCATTCTGGAAGAGCGGCGGATACTGGTATCGGATATTAAAAAGGTGATCCATAACGCTGAAAAAACCGGTGAAACCCTCTTTCATCCTGAAACAGGGCATTATATCGCCGCTTTCAAGCCTTATAAAGCCACCTTCTGGGTGGAGTATTCGGTATCCGGGAGCGGGATTACCGTTCACAATGCTTACAGCCACCGGATGGAAGTTGCCGGAAAGGGAGAACCATGAACGGAGATTACAGCCGGCCTGAAGATCTGGCATGGAAGTGCCGCAGGTGTGATGTCAATCTGGTTGTCGGGCCTGCGGTGCTGACGTATATGGGCAACCGGATTACGGCGGATCTGCCCCAGTGCCCGGTCTGCGGCTTTGTAATGATTTCCGAAGAGCTGGCCCTGGGGAAAATGGCGGAAGTCGAGCAGATTCTTGAAGATAAATGAAGGTATTATGCAATATGATATACCGGAAAAGCTACGGGCTGTTACCGGCGATTCCATCCGGCCGGGCGGTCTTATCCTGACCGAAAGAGCGGTTGATTTCTGCGGTTTTTCAAAGAGTGCCAGAATCGTCGATATCGGATGCGGTTTCGGCACTACACTCAGTCATCTGCGGCATCGCCATGGTTTCAGGGTGTGCGGCATCGATATATCGGCCCGGATGCTTTCCGGAAGCCCTGTACAGACTGCCGTTCAGGCCGGCGCTGAAAACCTGCCATTCGGCGCAGATGTCTTTGAAGGTATTTTTTGTGAATGCGTCCTGTCGCTGCTGTCTCCGCCTGAACGCGCACTGGATGAATTTCACAGGGTTCTGCGATCAGGCGGATATCTGGTTATGAGCGACCTTTATCTGCGAAATCCCGGAAAACGCTTTTATCCTGTCTCTTCCTGCCTGTCCGGCGCAGTTACTAAATCAGAGCGTATCATGCAGTTGAGCGACTGCGGATTTGAATTGCTTCTATGGGAGGATCACAGCGGATATCTGAAAGAAATGGCTGCCAGAATCGTCTGGAGAATGGGTTCCCGGGAGGATCTTATGAAACTTTTTTTCCCCGGGCACTGCTCTGCTTGCGACTGGGCATCAATACAGCGAGCCCGGCCCGGATATTTTTTATTGATTGCCCGTAAAAAGTAATTTTATGTCACTTCGCGGCAACCTGTATCCGGCGAACTCGCTGGAAGTCTTAATATGCTCTCTTAGCCCCGGTAAACGGGATAAGTAAGTTTACGAATTATTTCCGGACGGAAATAATTTCTAACTTACTAATGAGCTTTTTGGGGATTTTTAAATCACTTCGCTAAATCACAAGAAAGTTTGGGCTGACGCCCTCAAAGCCTTGTGATTTTTTACGCTTAAGTTCTTTAAAAATCTATTTCCCAAAAATCTCAAATCCGTTCGCATATGACTTCCAACCGGTTCATTTAAATTGACGAGTTCGTTGGAAGGAATGACGGATTCTTAAAAAGTCCAAATTTATTTTGCAAGTTAATAAAGGAGTGATCTGGTCGTGAAGGATGTCGGTTTCAGAATTATTCAACTGGCCGGAAAAGGTTATTGCTGCAGCCAGATCCTGATGCTTCTGGCCCTTGAAATCCAGGGCAGGGAGAATCAGGACCTGGTTCGTGCCATGTCCGGTCTTTGCATGGGAGCCGCAAACAGCGGCGGTATCTGCGGGATTTTTACCGGCGCGTCCTGTGTGATGGCCCTGTACGGAGCGAAAGGTGACGATGCCGAAAAAGAAGCGGATAAACTCCCCCTGATGCTTGCCGAAATAAGCGAGTGGTTCGGGCAAAATACATGCAGGTTATACGGCGGAAGTTCCTGCGCTGATATCGTAGGTGAAAATCGCCGCCGTCCGGACCCCGACCGGTGCGGAAGGCTGTTATTGGACACCTGGCGCCGGATTCAGGAGATCCTTCTGGAAAACGGCTTTGATCCGGCCAACCCGGATTTGGCGTTGTGAACTTTACATGACATCCGAATGAACTACCCCGCAACAGGGCTGCGAGGTATCTGGAATACAGAATACAGTAGTCAGAAGTCAGAATTTTTTTGAAGATATTTTAATCCACCTTCTGAATTCTGGATTCTTACCCGGAAGCAGAGCTTCGAGGAATTATTTTGATTAAAAACCGATTACCCATGCCTGCTCCAGGGAGCATGCAATAAAGGTTGAGCGTTGTGATTACAGAACTGAACAGAAACGAAGATGGCCTGCCGGCCCGGCAGATGCTCTCCCTGACCGAGAGCCTGTGCCCGTCTTGTCTGAAAAAGATTCCGGCAATCCGGGTAAAGGACGGCACGGATGTGTACCTGGAAAAGCGCTGTGATCTGCACGGGGTTTTCAATACGGTGATATGGCGCGGAAATCCGGCGTTTGAAGGATGGGTGAGGCCGAAACTGCCGACACACCCTCCCCTCTGTTATGCTGAAATCGCAAAAGGATGCCCTTTTGACTGCGGTCTCTGCGACGCACACCGCCAGATCACCTGCACCGCGCTACTGGAAATAACAGGGCGCTGCAACCTTGCCTGCCCGTACTGTTTTGCGGCAGCCGGAAAGACGCCGAAGCCCGATCCGTCTCTTGATGTAATTCAATTCTGGTTCGACAGAGTTAAAGACGCCGCTCCTTCCTGCAACATCCAGCTTTCCGGCGGGGAGCCCACGGTTCGGAACGATTTGCCGCAAATCATCGAAATGGGGCGGCGCAGCGGGTTTGCTTTTATTCAGCTGAATACCAACGGCCTGCGGCTGGCCATGGAAGAAGACTATGCCCGGTGGCTCAGGGAGGCAGGACTTTCTTCGGTTTTTCTCCAGTTCGACGGTCTCTCCGACGGCGTTTATCTCCGCCTGAGGGGGCGCGGTCTTGTGGCAGAAAAAAACCTGGCAATAAGGCGCTGCGCGGATGCTGGTCTCGGCGTTGTGCTTGTTCCCATGGTGGTTCCCGGCGTCAACGAGCATGAGCTGGGAGCGATTCTGGATTTTGGGATCAAAGCATCGCCGGCGGTCCGGGGCATTCACATTCAGCCGGTCAGTTATTTCGGACGCCGTCCGGTGATTCCTCAGGATTGTGACCGCATCACCCTTCCAGAAATTATGGCGGCCCTTGAAAGTCAGAGCGGAGGAAGGGTCCGGACTTCCGATTTTCGCCCCTCGGGATGTGAAAACGCGCTCTGTTCGTTTCACGGCAGATTTTTTATTACGGAAGGAGGCGGGTTGAAACCAATGGTAACGCTGCCGTCCGTGAGCGCCGCCTGTCAGCCGGAAGAGGCTGAAGCAGGCGCAAGGAGAGCTGTTGCAGCGGTTGCCCGGCAATGGGTGGGAAGGCCGGCCGGGGATCAGGGATCAGGAATCAGAGGTCCGGGGTCAGGGGCTAGGGCCCAGAAAGTTTCAGCTCCGGACCGGCAACAAGCTCTTTGCTGCTGTGAGGATAAAACCCCCGGCCTCATGAACCTTGACAGTTTTCTGGAATTTGCCCGCAACAGGTCTTTCTCCATTTCGGCCATGGCATTTCAGGATGTATGGAATCTGGATCTGGAACGTCTCCGGGACTGCTGTATTCATGTTGTGGCACAGGATGGCCGGTTGATTCCTTTTTGCGCTTATAATCTCACAGACATCGGGAATAAGCCTCTCTATCGGGGTCTGTGATGACGCTTAAAACGCCTCTGGAAAACTGGATTCAAAGAATAATATCAAAAGAAAATGATCCGGTTCCGTTGACCCGGTCTTCTCTTGAAGCGTATCAGCTTCAAAAATTACGGGAAACTCTTTTTTATACGCGCGAGAACAGTCCTTTCTACCGGCATCTGCTGAGAGATGCGGGTACGGATTCCGTCCGGCGGATTGAAGATATGGCCCGGCTGCCGTTTACAACTTCGGAAGACCTTAAGAAATACTCCCTCCGGTTTCTCTGCGTTTCCCAGAGCAGCATCGAGCGCTGCGTTACTCTGCAGAGTTCCGGAACCACGGGCCCTGCCAAGAGAGTGTTTTTTACCCGGGAAGACCTGGAGCACACGCTTGATTTTTTCCATCACGGGATGTCCACCCTGGTCAATCCCGGCGACCGGGTTATGATCCTGCTCCCGGGCGGCGGAAGGCCGGACAGCGTAAGTGACCTTTTAAGCCGCGCCCTGGCGCGCATGGATGTGCAAAGCCTGGCGCCGGGGCCTGATCCGCAAAACACACCTGACGCCGTCATCGGGCAGGGCATAACCTGTCTTGTGGGTGCGCCTGTTCACGTTCTGGCTCTGGCAAGATGCGGCCATGGAGAAAATTGCCTTAAAAACAGGATAAAATCGGTTCTTCTGACTGCCGACAATATACCCTCAGCCATCGTAGATGCTGTTGAAAGCGCTTTCAACTGCAAGGTTTACCGCCATTACGGAATGACAGAGATGGGCTGGGGCGGCGGTGTCGAATGTGATGCAAGGGATGGTTATCATCTGCGTGAAGCGGATCTGTTCCTTGAAATTATAGATCCTGAAACCGGCAGGCCGCTTCCGGATGGAGAGAGCGGAGAAGTCGTAGTTACGACCCTGACCCGGGTCGGAATGCCCCTGATTCGTTATCGGACCGGCGATATATCCCGGTTTCACACCTCGCCCTGTTCCTGCGGCACGGTGTTAAAACGCCTGGATCGCATCACCGGCCGCATGACAGATGACGATTGTCTTGTTTCAGGCATGTCTCTCACCCTCCCGGTTCTGGATGAAGCTCTATTTCCCCTTCCGGGCGTAATGGATTTCAGGGCCGGACTGGCATCCTGCCGGAACGGAGACTCTCTAACCGTCACCCTTGGTCTTTCCGGTGACGCAGATCCGGATGCCGTTGCTGCGGCTGCAAGAGAAAAGCTGGCGGCGATTCATGCCATCCGGACCAGCCGGATTCAGCTTGTGATAGAATTGCCTCAGCCCGGGAGTTCGGGACTTCTGACGCCCGGAAACCGGAAACGAACCCTTGAGGATAACCGGCCGAAATCTACCCGCCGATATTCGGATTGATGAATTCGATGATATCTCCTTCCCTGACAGTTACTTCTGCGTATCTACGGGGATAAACGAAACGGCCGTTATGTTCTACGATCAGATCCGTGTCATATTCTTTAAAATGACGGATCAGAAAAGAAAGTGTCGAGTTTACAGCGACGTTTTCCTTCTGTCCGTTGACGGTGATTTCAATGGTATCATTCATTTCAGGGTCTTTTTTGATGGATGTGTGAAAAGTCCGATATCCGCGTTGCTGCCGCAAGCCCGGCAATCAGGATTTTTCTCCATTGCAATTTTCCGGAAAGTCATATCAGTTCCGTTGAAATAGAGCAGCTTTTCTTTCAGAAGACCGCCTGTTCCCAGAATAAATTTTATCGCTTCCAGGCTTTGGATGGAAGCTGCTATCCCGGGAACCGGTCCGATAGTGCCGATCGGTCCTTTCTGCCCGGCGTCACCTGAAAACAGGCATTCCAGACATGGAGTATGGCCGGGGATAAATGTTGCGACCATTCCGGTAAAGCCATGTACTCCGGCGTAAATGAAAGGAATGTTTTTCAGAATGGAAGCCCTGTTTATAATTTTTCTGGTATTCAGATTGTCTGTTCCATCAAGAATGACATCGCAGCCTTCAATCATATCGAGGATGTTTTCATTCGTAATTGTTTCCTGAATCGGCTCGACATCGCAATACGGATTAAGATTCCGGAGTTTTTCACGGGCGGACAGAGTCTTGGGCCTTCCGATATCGCCGGTTCCGTGAAGGATCTGGCGGTTCAGGTTCTCGGCTTCCACCGAATCCATGTCTGCGATCCGGATAGAACCGATTCCGGCTGCAGCCAGATAATATGCCGAAACTGAACCGAGCCCGCCGATGCCGGCAATGAATACCCTGGCCTGCTTCAGCTTGAACTGGCCATGACTGCCGATTTCAGGCAGACTGATCTGCCGGCCGTACCGGATAGCCTCTTCGGAAGATACCGTTGTCATTATTAATACGGAAAAACAGTATCCTCACTTTTAGCCTTTCCCGCTTTTTTTTGCTTCCTGTATCGCCCGATATACCCGCTCCGGTGTCAGAGGAAGTTCATGAATCCTCACGCCGATGGCGTCATAAACCGCGTTCAGTATGGCGGGTATGGTGGGCATGATGGCTCCTTCACCGACTTCCTTGGCGCCGAAAGGACCGTTGGGTTCATTGCTTTCCACGATAATAGCATTGACATTCGGCATATCGAGCATGGTGGGAATCTTGTACTCCGCCAGGTCAGCGTTTATAACACGGCCTTTCTTGTCGAACTTGACCTCTTCAAACAGGGCCTCTCCCAGTCCCATCGAAATAGAACCTTCCATCTGACCTTCCACTGAAGTAATATTAATGGCCCGGCCGCAGTCATGGGCATCTGTAATCCTGTCAACTGTTACCTGGCCGGTTTCCATGTCCACCGTCACTTCGGCAATCTGGGCCGAACATCCGTAAGCAGGTGAAGTCCCTACGGCGGCGCCCTTGTATTTGCCGCCAAGCTCGGGCGGCTTGTATTTGCCGGTGCCGACAATGCTGCCTTTTGCCAGATAGGCGATGCGGGCAGCCTCTCTGAAGGTAAGCCGGTCATCCGCGGGATTGTCGGTCCATCCACGGTGCTCCTTGATGTAACGGGTCCGAAGCCCTGTGAAATCAACATCTCCCTTTTTGAATATGACAAGGCTGTTTTTAATATCCATATCCTCAACCGGAACATTCAGCTCTTTTGACAGAACTTCAAGAACCTGCCGGCGGACATCTTCAGCGGCTTCTTTGACGGCATGACCTGTCATCAGAGTCTGCCTGCTGGAGTACGCTCCGAGATCTACGCCGAAATCGGTGTCACCGGATTCGAGCCTTATATCTTCAAGACGTATTCCAAGCGCTTCGGCGGCAATCATGGCAAAGGTGGTGTCCGATCCCTGTCCGATTTCAGAGGATGCGGTATAGACGAGCGCGGTTCCGCCGTCTTCCGTAAGTTTGATTACAGCGGTGCAGTGATAGGTATCCGAACGGTAGATCGGATATCCCGCCCCTGATACAAAAAATCCGCAGGCCATGCCTATTCCTTTGCCCCCGGGCAGGCTTCCTTTTTTTGCAGTCCATCCGGAGCCGTCTTTCACGGCTTCTATGCATTCTTTCATTCCCAGACTGCTCATATTAAGATCATTACAGGTTATGTCTCCGGCTACCATCATGTTTTTAAGCCTGAAGTCTATGGGACTCATCTTAAGCTCTTCCGCTATCATGTCGAGCTGCTGCTCCCAGCAGGCCCTGGCCGCCACCCCGCCATGCCCCCTCATGGCGCCGCAGGCCGGCTTGTTGTTGTATATCCGGTATCCGTCGTATTTCATGTTGGGCAGTTTGTAGGGGCCTCCCAGAAGTGATCCGGCGTAATATACCGTGGCTATTCCGAAACTGGAATATGCGCCGCCATCCAGATAACAGAGATGTTTGAGAGCCATTATCGTCCCGTCCTTTTTCACGCCGGTGGTCATGGTGTGGGTAAACTGATGCCTTGCCCGGCCATACTGAAAAACCTGCTCCCGGCTGTAGTTCATCTTGACCGGTTTTCCGGTTTTCATGGAGAGAAGGCAGGCCGAAAGCTCAAGGGGATTGGCCGAGGCCTTGATGCCGAATCCGGCGCCTACATAAGGCTTGACCACGCGGACTTTTCCCACAGGGAGTTTCAGCACCATGGCCACGGTGCGCTGGACATAATGGGGAACCTGAGTTGAGCTGTAGAGTGTGAGATTGCCTGAATGGTCATAGTAAGCAATGCACCCCTGAGGTTCGATGAAAGCCGCGTCCTGCCGCTTGTTTTTAAAGGTCGTGGTCCTGATGAGATCGCATTCGCCTAATGCCGCTTCAACATTTCCGAATTCCGAATGCACTTCGGCGCAGATGTTATTGGGATATTTGTCATGCAGGATAGGCGCGCCTTCCGCCATGGCCTCTTCAATGGTGAATACTGCCGGCAGCTCTTCATATTCGACCCGTATGAGGGAAACGGCTTCAAATGCCGTTTCCAGATCCACAGCGGCAACCGCTGCGATATCATCCCCGACATAGCGGACTTTATCGTGGCAAAAAAGCGTTTCATCATATCTGGCGGGACTGACTCCGTATTGGACCAGGCCGGCCTCAGCCGCCGTGACGACTGATTTGACGCCCGGAAGCCTCTTTGCTTTTGTGGTATCGATGCTGACAATCCTGGCATGCGCAAACGGGCTTTGAAGCAATGCTCCATAAAGCATTCCGGGCATCGTCATGTCATCGATAAATACGGCTTTTCCCGAGGCTTTGGCAGGAGTATCCAGCCTGGCGGCCCTGCTGTTAATTACGGTATATTCGCTCATGTGTTTTCTCCGGATATTTTATTATTCATAAATTCTGTATTTCCCGATTTCCAGATGCGCAAAGCCTGTTACTATTTCTGCGTGGATACCGATTTGACGGCTTCGATGATTTTCTGGTATCCCGTGCACCGGCAGAGATTGCCGGAGAGAGCTCTTCTGATTTCGGTTTCATTCGGTTCAGGATTTTGATCCAGAAGATTTTTTGCGGAAAGGATCATTCCTGATGAACAAAAACCGCACTGGATGGCCCCCTTTTCCACAAAGGCTTCCTGTACAGTGTGAAGCCCCTGATCGGTTTCCAGCCCTTCAATCGTCCGGATGTTCCTTCCGTTGGCCTGAAGCGCGAGAATAAGGCAGGAGTTGACGGTTTTCCCGTCCATTATTACGGTGCATGAACCGCAGTCTCCCATTTCACATCCTTTTTTGGTTCCGGTCAGCCCCAGCTGATACCGGAGCAGATCGACCAGGGTCTGGTTGGGCTCCACGGCTACTTCATAATGTCGATCGTTGATGGTCAGATGAATCAGTCTTTTCATGAGTGTTCCCCCTTTATTGACGATGGGCGGCTTCGTTTAATGCAATATCGAGCGTTCTTCGGGTCAGTACTCCGGCCATATCTTTCTTGTACGCGGCAGATCCTCTTATGTCATCTATCGGGGCGCTTTCCGAACTTGCTGCGGCGCCGGCTCTTGAAAAAAGCTCATTTCCAGGTTTCTGGCCGATCAGTATCTTTTCTGCTGAACCGGCCCGCAAGGGAGTGGGCCCCACGCATCCCATAATGATCCGGGCGTTCTGAATGATTCCGTTCTTGTCAAGCTCAATGAAGGATGCCACGTTCACGATATTGCAGTCCTGCCCTTTTCTGATGCCGATGTTTATATAACCGGCGCCGGAGCGCGGATTCGGGGCCGGTATCCTGATCTCGGTGAGTATTTCATCAGGTTTTATTGCAGTGAATCCGGGTCCTAAGAAAAACTTATCCAGAGATACCGTCCTTTCGCCGGAAAGGCAGTTCAGGACAACCTGGGCGCCATAAGCCATGAGCGACGGCGGCAGATCGGCGGCCGGTCTTGCCGACCCAATATTCCCGCCGATGGTTGCGAGGTTCCGGATTAAAGGGGTTCCCAGATTTTTTGCGCCCTCACAGAGCGCGCTCAATTGCTTGCTGATCGCATCAGATGAGATAATCTCTGCGACGGTAAAACATGCCCCGATCCGGATGCCGTCGCCGGATGTATCCAGCTTCTTCAATTCCGGAATTCTTGAAATCGAAACCAACTGTTTCGGAGAAAGGATTTTTTTCTTCATGTTGACCATGAGATCCGTCCCGCCTGCAATCACTCTGGCTTTTGTGCCATATTCTGCGAGTATCTGACAGGCTTCTTTCATGGTCTTTGGCTCATGGAAATCAAATTTGGGTAAAAGCATGATGTTCTCCCTAAGTTAAGTCGTCAGTTGTCAGCAGGGCAGGGGAAAGATTCACCGCCCTGACCTGAGACATGCCATTGATATCTCCGATAAGCGTTATTCCGCCGTAATCCAGGTGAATCCTGAAAAGATGCGACAGTGGCATCTGCAGCACATGGCAGATCAGTACCCGGATGACGCCGGAATGCGTGACTATCAGTATATTGCCTGCAGATTGGGCGGCAATATTCCGGATAAACGGTACCGCCCGCTGCTGGAGGTCTGCAAAGCTTTCCGCCCCCGGCGGCCGAAAGCGGCTGAAATCTTCTCCCCGCGCCTGCCAGAGGTCCGGAAATTGCCTGCGGATTTGTGTCATCTCCATTCCGTCCCATTGGCCAAGATTGATTTCACGCAGTTCCGGGGCAGATATAATCGAAAGGCCGCGATCCCGTGAAACGATTGCAGCTGTTTCATAAGCCCTTTCAAGATCGCTGCACCATACCCCGGAAAAGGGAATGTCCATAAGGCAACGGGCCTGCCAACCGGCCTGTTTCCGACCATGGAGGCTAAGCGGCAGGTCAATCTGTCCGACAAAACGCTTTTGTTCCGTGGCCTCTATTGCGCCATGCCGCATCAGGTAAAGCATTGTTCCGGGAAAAATCTTATCCGTTGTCATCCTCGTGCGCCGATATTCAGGGTTTCTTGTTTCCGGCCTCTTTTGTCCAAAAAGTCCTTTGAACAACATTTACTATGGATCTGGCTGTCATAGGCAAGGGGCTCCGCTGTTTAGCAAGAACTATATCCGGACTCCGTCAACGGCAGCGAATCCGCTTACATTAGACCTGGAGAGCCCCGGTGAATATACGTCTACGAAGCCGTTCTTTTGTTTCCGCCTGAGTCTATTTATTTACAATCAGGGGGCGTTGTTATGTTCCGTAAAAATTACTTGCAAAACGGCGGAACCCATTGCCTATGACAGCCCTTTGATCGGATGTTATGTAAAGGTCTTACCAAAAGTCCATTTCAATGAACGAAATTGCTTATAATGTTATTTATCAGCTTTGTATTATATGTCAATAAAAAAATTTATCTTGACATATCGAGTATTTTTGAATTAATGGGGAAAATGGCTGTTCATTATACTGAACAAATGGAGCGTTATGGGGAAAAATACTTTATCTACCGGATACCAGGCGCCTGCGGTTCAAAGGGCTTTCCAGTTGCTGAAGCTGGTTGCCGAATCGCCTGCGGAGCAGAGTCTGAGCGGACTTGCCAGAAGTCTGGGGTGGAGCAAGAGCACCACTCATGGTCTGATTCAGTCTCTTTTATGCGTCGGGGCCCTGGAACAGGGGCCTCTCGGAAGAAAATATGTTCTGGGACCGGCCATTGTGGAGCTGGCGTTTCAAAGCTGGAATTATTTCCAGGTTGGCGACAAAGCAAGGCCGGTACTGGAAACCTTGAGGGATCAGATCGGGGAAACAGTATTCCTGGGTGTTCTGGGACGGTCCCGGGGAATAATCGTGGCAACCGCTGAGTCCAAAAAATCTCTCAAAATATCAGCTCCTCCGGGAACATCCATTTCCCTGTTTGCCGGAGCTTTGGGGAAGGTGTATCTTGCTTCACTGCCCACGGATCAGGCGGTTAAGTTTATACAGGAGCTGGAGTTGCCCCGGTACACTGATAAAACCATGACGGACAAAAGCGGCTTTATCGCCGAGATCAACAAGGTGCGTCAGGATGGATACGCTGTCGATGATGAGGAATATCTTCCGGGAGTCAGGGCCATTGCCATCAGCGTGGGAAATCACAGGGGCCTGCCGCTGGCCCTGTGGGTGGTTGGTTTTGCCGGGGCAATGGATAAGACCGTGATCCCGAACATCATTCAGCAGATTCAAAAAACGGCACATAATTTACGAAAGATAATGGATTTCAAGGAGGAGTCGTAATGAAATCGGTACCGGTTCAGGATTCGCTGGGAATGCTCTTATGCCATGATGTCACCAGGATTATTCCCGGTGAATTCAAGGGCAGGGCATTTAAAAAAGGGCATGTCATTCAGGCGGAGGATATTTCCGACCTTCTTAAACTGGGCAAAGAGCATATTTTCGTGATGGATTTGGGTCCCGGGGATATTCATGAAGATGATGCCGCAATCCGGATCTCAAGGGCTGCAGCCGGCCCGGGGATTGATCTGAGCGAAACTTCCGAAGGGCGCGTCAACCTCCTGGCCGGGACTGACGGCCTTCTGAAGGTCAATACAGACGCGCTGTTTAGCATCAATGCCATTGAGGAAATCGTATTTGCCACACTGCATACCCATCAAGCCGTTGAATCCGGATGCCCGGTGGCCGGAACGCGGGTAGTTCCTCTGGTAATCCGCGAAGAAAAAATTAAGGCGGTTGAATCAATCTGTTCCCGGAATTATCCTGTTATCGAGGTCAGACCGTTCAGGTCTCTTCAGGTCGGTATCGTCACTACGGGAAGCGAGATATTTCATGGACGGATTACAGATAAATTCGGCCCGGTATTGCGCGAAAAATTTACCGGACTGGGCAGTACGGTCATGGATCAGGTTCTGGTTTCAGATGATGTGACTATGACCGTCAATGCCATCAAGTCGTTTGCCGGCAGCGGCGCCGGGCTGGTCGCGGTTACAGGCGGAATGTCAGTGGATCCGGATGATCAGACTCCCGCGGCCATCCGTGCCACCGGGGCGCAGGTGGTCAGCTACGGCGCGCCGGCATTTCCCGGGGCAATGTTCATGCTGGCCTATCTGGGCGATATTCCTATTATCGGGCTGCCAGGATGCGTGATGTATTATAAGGCCAGCATTTTTGATTTGATAGTTCCCAGGATTCTGGCCGGCGAGACTATTAAGCGGGAAGATATTATTGCCCTCGGACACGGCGGGTTTTGCGAAAGCTGCCCCACATGTCATTATCCCCAGTGCGGTTTCGGTAAAGGCTGATTAAATAAAAAGCATGCAGCCGTAAAAATGATGCCGGAAAACGAAAGGAGCACAAATCATGAGAAAATGGGTCAGCGCCGTTAATGAAATACTGATCAGGAAAGAGCCGCTGGTCATGGCCATGATTTTGAACAAGGAGGGATCTACACCCAGAAGCATCGGAACAAGGATGTTGATATGCGCCGACGGATCTGCCGTGGGAACCATCGGAGGGGGTCGGATCGAAGCCGGCGTTATGGAGACAGCCGGTAAAATGTTCGGCAATCCCGGCGCCGTGATCCGATGCTTTGATTTGACTTCTGAAATTGCCGATGCCACGGACATGATCTGCGGCGGGAAACTGGAAATACTTATTGATTCGATCTTTCCGGATGAAAAAAACATTCTGTTTTTTTCAAGCCTGTTTCAGATGCTGAATCAGCGCCAAAAAGGGCTGATGGTCACTGAGATGCAGGAATCCGGTTCGGCCGTTTCGCAGGTAAATCGTTCTCTTGTGGGTCAGGACGGTGGAATTACCAGGGATGCTGATTTCAAAACCCGAATTGACTCCATCCCCGAAAAGTTGCTGGCGCCCCTCCTGACACGATTCGGCGACCGGCGATTTTTTTTCGAACCTCTGTTGGCGGGAGGGACTCTCTATCTTTTCGGAGCTGGTCATGTCAGCCTCCAGACAGCCATTCTTGCCAAAAGAGTCGGATTCAAGATCGTGGTTCTGGATGACCGGGCCGAATTTGCAAACTACACCCGGTTTTCCGAAGCTGATGAAGCGCGCGTCCTGACTTCGTTCGAAAAAGCATTTGAAGGTCTTGAAATTAACGCGGACAGCTATCTCGTTATTCTGACGCATGGTCATACTCATGATAAAACAGTTCTTTGCCAGGCCCTTAAAACACAGGCAGGCTATACCGGGATGATCGGATCCAGGAAAAAACGGGATGCCATTTACCGGGTACTGGAAAAAGAAGGATTTTCGGCGGCAGATTTTTCCAAAGTGCATTGTCCTATCGGGCTTTCCATCGGCGCCCAGACGCCCGAGGAGATTGCCGTCAGCATCGTTGCGGAACTGATTCACGCCCGTTCGGTAAAGTAATATGGAAGAACAGGCATTTACAGCCATAATCCTATCAGCAGGTCTCTCATCAAGGATTGGAGACTTTAAACCGCTCCTGCCTTTGGGTGGGAAATTGTTGCTGGAACACGTCATCGATCTTTATCGTTCCGCAGGAATTAAGGATATCAGGGTGGTGACAGGATTCCGGGCCGCGGATGTTACGGTGATTGCCGGGCGTCGCGGCGTAAAGCCGATTTTCAATCCGGATTTTGCTCAGGGCATGTTTTCATCGGTCATTGCCGGCGTTTCAGACCTTCTGGAGGATTGCGACGGTTTTTTCATTAATCCGGTTGATATTCCCCTGGTCAGACGCCGGACCCTTATGGACCTGCAAAATTCATTCAAGACAGGGAAGAGAAGCGTTTATTACCCGGCATTTCTGGGAACCCGCGGGCATCCTCCCCTGATTTCCGGAATGCTTGTCAATGCCCTGAAAACTGCGACCGGGCAGGGCGGCCTTCGGGAATTTCTGAAAGAATATGAATCCGATGCGACGGATGTGCCGGTCGTGGATCAGTTTATCCTGAAGGATATCGACATGCCGGCGGATTATGCATGGGCGCTTGACCGGATGGATCGTTACGACATTCCTTCCGAAGCCGAATGCCGGGCGCTCATGATCCGGCAGTCTGTTTCGCAAAAAATTATCGGCCATTGCATGGCAGTGGCGGATCTTGCCGGGCATATGGCAAAGGCTCTGAATGCTGCCGGTTGCCGGCTGGACATCGAGCTGACAGTTTCAGCGGCCCTGGTTCATGATCTGGCCAAGAGTTATTCCAACCATGCTGCTGAGGGCCCGCGTATCCTTCGTGAGATGGCGTTTTCCCGCATTGCCGATATTGTTGAGGTTCACATGGATTATACGGTTGAGAAGGAATCCCCGGTTACAGAAGCAGAGGTGGTTTTTCTTGCCGATAAATGGATTCAGGAGGACCGTAAAGTCGGCATGGAAGAGCGTTTTCAGTCAAAACTTCGGAAATACAGCGCTGATCCGGAAGCTTGCCGGGAGATAAGGAGGCGACTGGATAATGCCCTCAAAGCCCAAAAACGGATTGAAGCGGTAATGGGTTTTACTATTCTGGAGCTGTTGTGATTTTCAGGAAATACGGAGATTTTTCTTGTTTCATTCAGCCGGGTTGAGTTATTAAATAAAAATGTACAGGCGATATCGTTTCCGGTATTCATAATTTTAATGTGAAAAGATCTTTTCAACATCGGATAAACAAGAATGCATGGTTGCGGTAAAGCCGGCCGATAACTGATTTTCTGGCAAGGAATTTAATAGGGGCTGTCATGACACGAGCAAAAAAGGTTCCTTTATATATCCGATCGAAAATATGGTTTGAAGACGGTTCGGGAGAGGTTGTCTTCGGCCTGGGGCGTCTTAAAATGCTGGAAGCCATTGAACGCCATGGATCGATTCAGGCGGCCGCAAAAGAGCTGAAAATGAGCTACCGGGCCTTATGGGGAAGGATAACTGCAACGGAAAACCGAATAGGCAGGCAGCTTTTGACCCGGCATATCGGCGGTGCCGCCGGCGGAGGCTCCCAGTTAACCCCTTTTGCAAAAATTATACTGAAACACTACCGGGACCTTCACCTGCGTATAACCATGGAATCGGATCGGCTGTTTAATGAGGAAGTCCTTTCCAAAATCACGAGTGCTGATTAACTGATTTTCCGCTGATGATTCTACTTTAATGGATCTGCGGTGAAAAAAATCTGGAATTGCATCCATTGAACTAAAACAGCGGGCACAATCTCCGCTGTCTGCAGCGCAGCGAACGAAAAAAGAGAGATTGCAAAGGGGTCTTTTCGCATCAATCTTTGACAAAAAATTATCGGTACCATTCACTTTTCATACAGGGTCCGGATCATGGAATATACATTACTGCTGGTTGATGATGAAGAAGAATTATGCCTGGCCCTTGGAAAGCGTCTGGAAAGTATGGGATATATCGTCTATACCGCGACATGCGGCAGGGACGCCATAACCGTTTTCAGGGATATCAAACCCAGGATCGTGCTGATGGATTTTATATTGCCCGACACCAATGGCCTGGAACTTTTAAAACAGATGAAGAGAGAAATCCCGGATACCGAAGTCATCATCATCACCGGGTACGCAGATATGGAACTGGCTGTAAAGAGTTTCCAGTGTGATGCCACGGATTTTGTAACCAAACCGTTTGGCCGGGATAACCTGGAACAGGCGCTTGACCGGGCGACCCAAAAAATCTTTGTAAGACGTCGACTGCAGGAATATGCCGAGAATAAAGCCATGCGGGAAATGGTAATAAATGAGCTGGTTAATGAGGATGTTCTTGTGATTGGCGCAGATTACCGCATTGTGGACATTAATACTTCCATGCTCAGCAAGCTAGGCGTTGAGCGGGAAGCAGTTATCGGGCGGTTATGTTATGAAATAACACATCGCCGGAACAGCCCGTGTGCCGGAGAAGATCACCCCTGTCCGCTGATTCAGTGTTTTGAAACAAAAAAACCGTCCCAGACCACACATATTCACCTGGATAAGCAGGACCGGGAAATTTTCTATTCCATTTCCTGCTATCCCATATTTGAAAATGGTCAGGTATCAGGCGCTATTGAACTGTCACGGGATATCACCCAAGAACTCAATAGCCAGAAGAGCCTGTTTCAGCAGAGTAAACTGGTGTCAATCGGTCTGCTGGCGGCGGGAGTAGCGCATGAAATCAACAATCCCCTGACCACTATTTTGACTACAGCCCTGCTGATACAGGAAGATATCGATCCGGAGAATCCGATCCATAAAGAACTCGGGATTATTGCCAGTGAAACTCTTCGGTGCCGGAAAATCGTTACCGCGCTTCTTGATTTTGCCAGGCAGAGCAAACCGGTTAGAAAAGAGCATAACCTCAAAGAATTGATTGATGAAGTCGTTCTCCTGACCCGGAAACAAGCGGCTTTTAAAGATGTGTCGGTTGAAAGCGAGTGCCTGTCGGATATGGTTTGCGTCCAGGCGGACAGAGGCCAGCTTCAGCAGGCTTTGATCAATCTTATAATGAATGGAATTGATGCAACCGATTCCGGCGGGAAGGTGACAGTTGTTGCGGGTATTTGCCCTGACCCCAAATACGTGGAGATTGAAATCCGTGATACAGGCAAGGGCATTCCAAAAGAAGAAATGGATAAACTTTTTGATCCGTTTTATACCAACAAGAAAAACGGAACCGGTTTGGGCCTGGCGATTACAAGCGGTATCATTGCACAGCACGGCGGCGTGATAACCGTCAGAAGTCAGCCTGGGCAGGGGAGTATATTCACCATTCGGTTGCCTTTAAGACAGGATGCCGCTAATGCCTTATGACACACCGCGAATTCTTATCGTGGATGATGAGATCAACATCTGCAGAAACTGTGAGAAAATTCTCTCAAAGATGAAATGCGAGGTGTCAATTGCCCAGAGCGGTCATGAAGCGCTGACCCTGATTGATACTGAACACTTTGATGTGGTTGTGACCGATTTAAAAATGAGCAGCCTTGGCGGCATGGAGGTGCTCCGCCGCATCAAAGAAAACAAACCGGATATCAGGGTTATCGTAATGACCGGTTTTTCATCGGTATCTTCCGCCGTGGAGGTCATGAAAATAGGGGCTTTTGACTATCTGCCGAAACCCTTCACACCGCATGAATTTCGTGCCATAGTGCTTCAGGCCATTACGGACAGCATGGCAAGCCGCCAGAATCGCCGGTTGAAAAATTCAAAAGAAACTGCCGGCTCCATTTCTCATCAACTGATCGGAAGCAGTCCTCAGATTCAGCAGGTCGTGTCCATGATCCGGAAAGTGGCGCCGACTGACGCCACGGTGCTGGTATGCGGCGAAAGCGGAACCGGAAAAGAACTGGTGGCCCGGGCTGTGCACGCCAACAGCAACCGTAACGACGGGGTGTTTTTTGCGGTGGATTGCGGAACCCTTTCAGGAAATCTTCTGGCGTCTGAACTCTTCGGCCATGTCAAGGGCGCATACACCGGAGCCCACCGGGAGAAGAGCGGCATTTTCAGGCTTGCCCACCAGGGGACCGTTTTTCTGGATGAAATCAGCAATATCAGTCTCGATGTTCAGGGAATGCTGCTGCGCTTTCTGGAAAGTCAGGAGTTCTATCCGCTGGGAGGTTCGGTTCTGCAGAAGGTTAATGTCCGGCTTATTTTTGCCACCAACCAGGATCTTCAGAAAATGGCTGCAGCCGGGACCTTCCGTCAGGATTTTTATTACCGAATCTTCGTCTATCCCATCCTGATTCCGCCTCTTGGGGAGAGAAAACAGGACATTCTGCCCATAGCCTATCATTTCCTGAACCAGTTCTGCGGCAGGATGAATAAATCCATAACCGGGCTTGATAAAGATGCAGCAAACCGGCTTTCTTCATTTGACTGGCCCGGAAATGTCCGGCAGCTCCGGAATGTGATCGAAAGAGCTGTAATTCATTGTGAAAAGAATCTGATAACATCAGGGGATCTCTTTCTTAATGAAAACATGCCGGCTGAGCAGCTCATAACTGAATCTGTTCCACGGACCAACGAAGAGCTTAAACAGGCTAAAAAAGAGATTCGGATAACAGCTATCAGCGAACTGGAAAAACAATTCCTTGCCAATGCTCTGGAAGAGAACAACTGGAATGTTTCAAGGGCTGCCCGGCAAACCGGCTTTCAACGCACCAATTTCCAAAACCTGATGAAAAAACATGGCATCACCCTTCCTCAGCGTCATAAAATGCCTCCCGGCTGACACCTGCTGATTTCTTATAAGTGAATTTGCCGCTATTGATGAAGAGCACATTATTGTTCCAGCGGACCGCATCTGCGCACATATACAGACCGATTAAAATAATCATACACTGTATAATTATTTTATACACCAAGCCCACCCGCATTCATTCTGCTTATAACATCTTGTAATTACAAATATTTATTTAATAAACAGATGGCAGCGGCTTAAAGGCCGGATAACTGAAAAATGAATACAAAAAGCATACAGGTATAAGCTCCCGCTGAACAGAGTTTTATATAAATTACCTGTAGTATCAAGCAATTAACAATATTGGCATAGGACGTGCTTTATAAATCGTTCAAATAATTGCCAGGCTGCTATTAAAAAAATATAAAAGTCATTTTGTAACGGTTTTTAACCATCACTCATCAGGAGGATAAAACATGAATACGGTAGAAAGAATCATGGTCGTCGATGACGAAAAGGGAATCTGCCAGAATGTAGAAAAAATTCTCTCCAAAAACAATTATGAGGTTACCTGTGCGCTCAGCGCAGCTGAAGCGCTTGAGCGGATGAAAACAGAATCTTTTGATCTTATGATTTCAGATATCGTCATGCCCGGAATGAACGGTCTTGAACTTTTAAAACAGGTTAAAACAGAATGGCCGAAGACGCGGGCCCTCATGATGACCGCGTATGCGTCAACCGACACCGCGCTGAAAGCCATTCGTCTGGGCGCGCTGGATTATGTGTCCAAGCCGTTTACACCGGATGAGCTGCGAACCGTCGTCAGGAAAGCCATGGCCGGCGACCTTGTTGAGGCAAAAACCTCTGAAAAGGAAATCGAAGTTATTAATGTCGTCGATATCGATATGCCGTTTGACGGTGATGAAATCGCCAGATACACCGGGGAAGAGTACGTGAAAACCCTTGGCAGGTCTGATATGCCGGTGATCGAGGTGAAAATGCCGGAGAAGCTGGTAAATTACTGCTCGGTCGGTGATATGGTCTGTGATATTTTCAAGAAACTGGGCGGGACCTGCAAAGCCGGGAACAAATCTCATAAGTGCCCTCAGAAAACAGGCAAAAAAGCGGCCGGTTCCCATAAAACAGCCGAATCTCCGGACAGGTCAAAATGGATCGGCATCGATATGCCTTTTAATTATGATGAGGTCGTTTCTGTAACAGGACCTGAATATGTCGCCCATCTGGGATCAAACGGGGTCTCCTTCGTTTCTTATGAAGAGTTGAAGAAAAACATGGCGCGAAGGATGGGCAAGCCTGCCGGTGATATCGACGTTGATATGCCGTTTGACCGCAGTGAAGTGGCAAAAACCACCGGCGACCTCTATGCAAATACGCTGGGGCCTTCGGATATGCCGGTTATTGAAGTGAAAAAATCTGAAAAAATTGAACACTACTGCCAAGTGGGAGAGATGGTCTGTGATATTTTCAGGAAGCTGGGCGGAACCTGCAAGGCCGGCACAAAAACCCGGTTATGTCCCCAGGTAAAAAGCCGGAAAAAGGCCGAAGCGGGAAAACGGAATGTTCCGGATGTATCACGTTTAATCGGTGTTGATATGCCGTTTCTGTTCGATGAGGTGGCGGCAGCAGCAGGAGCGGATTATGCAATGCACCTGGAAGCCGGGGAACGAGCAGTCTATTCATATGAAGAAATAAGGCAGCATGCGGCCACCCTGACGGCCCGGCAGGAAGCGGAAGCAAATCGCCTGTCTATTGATGAATCCGGGCGCGGTGTTCTGGTAATCGATGACGAAGTGGCCGTTAACAACAATATCCGTAAAATCCTTGAGAAAAAAGGCTATGGTGTGGAGCAGGCGGTCAGCCGGGAAGAGGCTCTTGAAAAAATTAATGACAGAAGCTATCCGGTAATCATGCTTGACCTGAAAATGCCCGGGGTCAAGGGGCTGGAACTGCTTAAAAGCATTCGTGAGCGCAGGCCGGAGTCAATGGTTGTCATCATTACCGGTTACGCCAGCATTGAAACGGCAGTGGAAACAGCAAGGATGGGCGCTGTCGGTTATCTGGCCAAGCCTTTTACGCCTGATGAAATCCGCGGCGCCGCAGAAAATGCGATTCGGCTTGCGGCATAAATCGGATATTCTGCCGCCGGCTGAAGCTGCCGAAATTGCTCTTGCCTATTCCGCATGCCACACCATAAGGCCTTCTTCAACGTAAGTGGTGTGGGAGATACGGCCATTCTGTTCATGGCAGGCCAGGAGATCTTCAATCAGATCGATACTTGGCCTGCCACCCTGCATCTCTATATAAAAGACCATGGCCTTCAGCGTCTCCCCGGTTGTTCCGGTCCAGTCCCATGATGTTTCGAAATAATCAAGAGAGGGACTTTTTCCTGAACCTGTCAGAATGTCGTACGCTGAGTCCACACCTGGAGGGGGGCCGTAATGGAGCCCGTGCAACCTGTAAACCTCTTCCATTAAAACATTTTTTCTTTTTCGCCCCCAGCCGATATAGACGCACCACTTTTTTGCGCATTTCTCCATCTTCTCGAAATCTTGCCGGGTCTGTACCGCATGGCTCATGGATATCCATGTAATATCGAAAACTTTTTCAAAACCAAGTGCTGAAATATCCGCCTCTTTCCACGATAACTTTACCGCTTGAACGTTTTGAACGCTGTTAGAAGCAATGACATCCTTCATACGGAAGATCATTGTCTCTGAATTATCAAGCCCTGTGACCATGGCCGCTTCGCGAGCTAGAGGCAGCGTGTAAATGCCGGTGCCGCAGCCGATATCAAGGATTGAGGCATTACTGATCTCCACCCCTTTACTCTTGACAAGACTGATTATCCGGGATGTGTCGTCAAGCATTTTTTCTTCAAACGGAAGCGGGTATTTAAGGGCCATCCACTCCCAAAAGGCATTTTGTTTCTCCTGCTGACTGTTATTATTGCAGAGCGCATTCATTTTCGTTTACTCCAATCGTCCGTCACTAAGTCGATGTATCCGCTGGCAGAACCTGTTGACCATGTCGGTATCATGGCTTATCAGGACATAAGCGGCGTCTGTTCGCTGCCGGATACGTTCCAGCAGGTTCAAGATCCTTGCCTGGGTAAGGGCATCGAGCATCGCAGTCGGCTCATCCAGTACCACCACCTTTGGGTTCAGGGCCATGATCCGGGCAATGGCAATTCGCTGCAGTTCACCGCCCGAAAGTTGGCGCGGATGTCTTTCAAGGATCTCGGAATTAAGTTCAACCTCGGCCAGATGGTCGGCCAGGATCGATAAGTCAGGCATTACGCCGCACAGGATGAAGGGCTCGGAAAGACTTTGGTGTATTGTCCATTGCGGATCAAAGGTACTTTCAGGGTGCTGAAAAACAATCTGCAGTCTGCGGCTTATGCTTTTTCTGATAGTTGCGTTGGAAGCCCACAGGTCGGTTCCTGCAAAGGAAACCCTTCCGCTGTCCGGGCGCATGATCCCGGCGAGAATAAGCCCGAGGGTGGTCTTGCCGGCCCCGCTGTCGCCGGTTATGCCGATGATTTCTCCCGGTTCCAGTGCAAGATCAACGCCGTTTAAAACCTTCCTTGAAGGACTTTTGCGGCCGCCGGACCTGTAGGATTTGACGACCTGGTTGATTTCAAGAAACATCATGCCAGCACCGAATTTTATGCCCCTGGAAAAAACGTAAAGGCGGACGAATTTCGCATTGTCTGTTTGCGATAAGGCACTCCTGACGATAGGGACACCCGCTTACATCTCTCATAATACCAGAGATATGAAAACCTGCAATTTCTTTCATGCCCCGGGACGGCTGGGCCGCAATAAGCGCCCGGGAATAAGGATGCAGGGGAGATCTGAAAAAAGAATCGGCCGGTGCTTCTTCAACCACAACGCCCGCCAGCATCACCAGAATTCGTCCGCCAAGGGCACGGGCAAATATCAGGTCGTGGGTCACCGCCAGCACAGTTTCGGTATTAAGACCTTTTATCAACTCCATGATTTCTGCCGCAGCCGAATGATCCAGACCCTTGGTGGGTTCGTCGGCCAGGATCAGGGGGGGGGTTACTGACAAGGCTTCGGCCAGCAACACCCGCTGTTTCATGCCGCCGCTTAAATGATGGGGATAATCGGATATCCTTTTATCAGGGTTGGGTAATCCCACGGCTGAAAGACTGGAAAGAGCGGCTTTCAAAGCCCCGGTCCGATCAAAACCCCGGTGAACGCGGTTTCGCTCGGCTACCTGAAAACCAACGGTAAGCACTGGATTTAAGGCATTGCCGAGGCCCTGGGGTACGTAACCCGCAAAAATGCCCCGGTGACGCCTCAATGCCGAAGCGGAATAAGCCGACAGGTTTTTGCCTTCAATGAAGATGCTGCCTGAGACTTTGGCGCCGGCAGGCAACAGCCCCAGCAGCGCCAGCAGCAACAGGCTTTTGCCGCTGCCTGTGGCGCCGATCACAGCTACTTTCTCACCGGCGCTCACATCCAGATCCAATTTATCAACAACCGGCAAGGCGGGTACTTCCGAACCGGAAAAGCAAATGCAAAGGTTCCTGATGGATAAAAGAGATGAAACAGGTGTATCAGCCTGATTGCAGCAATCGGCAGAGGAGAATGTTTCAGGCGTATCAGCAGGAGTTGTCGAAGCAGTCGCGCCGGAAAGAAAATGACCGGCCACATTAAATAAACCCACTGAACCTGAGATGCACAGAACCGGCGGCAAAATCCACCACCAGCAGCCGTTGATCAGGGCAGCTCCCACAAAAGCATCATGGAGCATGCTGCCCCAGGTCGGATGAACAGGGTCGCCCAGGCCGAGAAAACTTATCCCCGCTTCGGCCAGCATGGCCCCGGCAATCGTAAGTGCGGCCTTGGCCAGCAAAAGCTCCCTGCAGTTGGGCAGGATGTGCCGGAACATGAGATAAATGCTGCCCGCTCCCATACTTTTTGCATTGATTACAAACGGCTCCTCCCTGAGTTTGAGAACATGGGCATAGATAACGCGGGCCGTGGCTGGCCATGCGGTCAGCGCTATCACCAGGGCCGCATGAATGACACCCGGACCGAGATAGGCCGATAAAACTATGATCAGCGGCAACGTAGGCACCAGAAGAACAACATCCGTAAGACGCATCAGTAGGTCATCAACAGGAGATCTGAAATAGCCGGCGATACACCCCACCGATGCGCCGGTAAAAACCGCCAGAAAGGCCGATCCCAGGCCAATGGAAAGAGATATCCAGGCCGATTGGATCATCAACGCAAGGATATCCCTTCCGGAATTGTCGGTTCCCAGCAGATGATTATAATCCGGAATCATAAGGGGCGTATAAATCGGTTCGGGGTTCATATCGGATAAAAATGCGCAGCCCAGAAGAGTTCCGGTCAGCAGGAAGGCAAATACGCATGTTGTTTGTCTGATACGTTTCTCAGGCTGCATGATCGCCCTCCCGGATACGCGGATCACTGACTGAATAGAAGAAATCAGCCGTCAGATTGGCGGCCAGAACGCTGAGGCAAAGCACCATCAGGGCGCCGGAGAGCAGCGGATAGTCCCGGGAGAGGACCGCCTGATAAAGCAGCGTTCCCATCCCCTGCCAGGAGAAAACAACCTCAACAAGCAGGGTTCCTCCGGCCATGAAACCGATGTTCAGCGCAACAACGGAAATATATGCGGGCAAAGTATTTTTCAGGATATGGCCGAAAAGCACGCGCCGGCCGGTCAATCCCCTGGCCAGTGCGGTCAATACATAGGGCGCATCGAGTTCCTGACGGACGGCATTGCGCATGATCATGTACTTGTAAGCCGTGCCGTGAAGCGTCAAAACGAATAATGGAAGGGCCATGTGATGCAGGATTGACCAGTATGATCCACCAGCCGTCAGCACCCCGCCAACAGGAAAGCCCCGGATATGAGCTGCCGCTGTCAGAAGCAGAAGACTTAAGCAGTAACCCGGGACCGCGTAAAGGCAAAGAAAAGCAAGCGGAAGGAATTTTTCAAACCGGGTGCGGCTGCGCCATCCGGAGAGTGCGCCGATCCATCCGCCAAGTACGGTTCCCAGAATTACGGCGGGAAAAAGCAGCAGCAGGGTCCAAAGCAATCTTTCAAAAACAATACCGGATACCGGCCGGCCGAAATGATAAGAATATCCCCAATCACCGGCAATCGTTTTTTTCAGGTGCAGGCAGTATTGTTTTATGAGGGAACCGTCCATTCCGAATTCGGTTTTCAATTCCTCAAGCGCATCGACGCCTTTGCCGCTGAGATAGGCATATCCTTCTTCTCCGAGCAGATGCACCATGGCATCGCCGGGCATCAGGCGCATGAGGCAGAAATTGAGAGAACCGATGACAAAAAGGGTCAGAATATAAAGAAAAAATTTTTTGAGGAGGACTTGCATCATGGTTCTGTTCCGGATGCCTTTGGAAAACGCGCTTCGGTAAAAGATTGCCGGTTAACAAGTCCGCCTTCGATGGGATTGACGCTCAGACCGCGCAGCCTGTCTGAAGCCGGATAGGTATTGACGGCCCAGCACAGGGCCAGGGCCGGGATATGGCCGGCGTAATAACGCTGCATGTCATGATAAAGCTGTCGTTCGGTTGAAGGGTCAGTGTTCTTCAGGATTCGGTCACACAGAAGATGAAAGGCCGGATCTTCGATATTAGCCAATGTACCGCCGCCTTCACGCCTTGAATCAAAATAACCGCTGCCGCATCCTGCGTCCATGACCATCCCCCAGGGTGTTGTTCTGAAAAGAATCAGGTCGAATCTTCCTTCCTGTACTCTGGCGATCCAGGTGGACAAGTCGGCCCGTTCGATCTTAAGCTCAATTCCCACCTGCTTGAAATTGTGGGAGAGAATAGGAAGCAGCGCATCCGTACCTTCCAGATCCGAGCGGGCCAGAATAGTCAGCGACAGGTTTTTGCCGGAGGAGAGATTAAGGTACCCGTCGCTGTCCGTGTCCGAGAGCCCCATACCTGCAAGTTGCCGGCGGCTCTGCGCGGGTGAAAAAACCAGGGCTGGAAGTTGAAGATAAAAATCAAATGCCGGCGGCACAAAGCCGGCGGATGGAATTTTGCCGGAAGAGCCCAGCAGGCTGTAAGCGATCTTCTCATAATCAAAAGCAGGAAGAATGGCCTTCCTGAAAGCCGGAAGCGATGCAGGGCCTTGCTTAAGGTTAAATCCCAGTGCCGCCGGGATTCCCATGGATTCGGCTGTAATAAATTGAATCTTCTCCATTTTGGACAGCCTGGGCAGATACGGCGGCGGAAAGCCCGATGCGTATTTATAAAAAACATCAATATCGCCGCGGTCCAGGGAGAGTGCCAGGGCATCGAAAGTCAGATTGGTGAAAAACTCAAGGCCTTCCATCATCGGCAATGGTCCATAATAAGACGGGTTTTTCCGGAACGTCACCCGGTTTCCCCGCGGATCTGAATTTTCAAAGATAAAAGGTCCGCAACCAAGAGTGATATCCGCCTTACCCGGTTTCAGGGGGTCCTCCACAGTCTGCCAGACATGTTTTGGAAGGATCCTTACTATAAATCCAACGTTGATCAAAAACCGCCCGTAAGGCTTGGCAAGCAGGAATGTTACCGTGTTCCCGTCGGTGCGGATGTCCGAAACAAGATCCCTGATCCAGGC
>Ga0105099_10000495_pt1 | contig 26883 bp, 24 predicted proteins | sample PPLLak3cmMay2015_2_FD_79138 | JGI IMG/M metagenome (GOLD analysis project Ga0105099, IMG submission 79138) | Freshwater sediment microbial communities from Prairie Pothole Lake near Jamestown, North Dakota, USA - PPLs Lake P8 Core (1) Depth... | ecosystem: Environmental > Aquatic > Freshwater >... | reverse complement strand
TCGCGCGCCTGGAGCGTGAGCACGAATCCTTCCCGGCCCTGCGTGTCTTCGGTCATGCCTGAAATGCGACCCGGCATTTTTCTGGCGAGTTTCTTTGTTGTGCAAAGAAAACCCAGATACGGCCCGCCGAATGAAAGCGGTATGCCGAGGCTCTGGCCTTCGCCGGCAGCGATATCAACCCCGATTTCACCCGGCGATTGTATGAGCGCCAGCGCAATCGGATAGGTGGATTGAATGACCAGAATGCCGAGCGAATGACACCGCTGCACAATGTCCGTATGGTCGTCAATAACGCCGAAGAAATTCGGGTTCTGCAGCACGACCGCGGCGGTCTCTTTTGTCAGCGCTTTAAACAGGGCGTCGCGGTCGCTCTGGCCCTGCGCCGGGGCTATTTCGCATAATTCGATGGACAGGTTTATCGTGTAGGTGCGAAGCATGGTGCGGTAGATAGGATTAACCGCGCCGTCGATGACAATACGCTTGCGGTCTGTCGCGCTGAGCGCCATCTGACAGGCTTCGTACAGAGCGGTGCCGCCGTCATACATGGAGGCATTGGACACTTCCATGCCGGTCAGGCGGCAGACGTCGGTCTGGTACTCATAGATCGCCTGCAGCGTGCCCTGGGACAGCTCCGGCTGATACGGTGTATAGGCGGTATAGAATTCACTGCGCGAGGCAAGTGCATCGACCGCTGCCGGGATGAAATGGTCGTAAAATCCTCCGCCCAGAAAGCAGGTCAGGTGAGAGTAGTTCTGGCTCGCCATTTTTTGGATAATTGACGCAGTTTCAAGTTCTGATTTCCCCCGGGGGATGTTGAATGATTTCGGTTTCAGCCTCTGGGGTATATCCTTGAACAGCTCCTGTATGGAGGAAGCGCCGCATTTTTTCAGCATTTCCTGCTGCTGCTGCCGAGTGTTTGGAATATAGCTCATAATACTTATTCACAACTTTCTAAAAATTTTTCGTATGCCTTTGAATCCATCAACGAATCCAGATCCGCAGCATTGAAATTTTTCACCTTGAAAAGCCAGCCGGAGTCGTAGGGGGATTTGTTGATTTTTTCCGGCTCAGTTTCAAGGGAAGTATTCACTTCCGCAATAGTGCCGGAAACCGGTGTGTACAGGTCGCTTGCGGCTTTCACCGATTCGATGACGCAGCACTCCTTGCCTTTTGTCACCGCGGCGTTCAGCGCGGGCAGTTCGACAAAGGTAATGTCGCCCAGGGAGTCCTGTGCGTAATCGGTGATGCCCACGATTGCCAGTGCGCCTTCGACTTTGACCCATTCATGGGTTTCTGCATACTTTCTGTCGTTGAGGACCATGTGAAGTGTCTCCTTTTCATATAAAAAATTTTTGTGTGTAATCCCGGAAATCGAGTAATAACGCAGAATGATAAAATATAAAAATCCGTTACGGGAGTAAAGGTATAATAATAAATTATCCATAGCTGCACTGGTTTTGGTTAAATTCCGCAGAAAACGCTCATCTGAACCCGTGTGAAGAGCAGCGTCTGTTTTTAGCGATTATTCCGAAATGTTTTTAACCTGGCCAATGCTTGAAATATATTTATTAAGAGGACGAAAAAACATCTATGCATTAAGCGTAGTTGTTTTAGCTACAGACACTAATCCGGTCACTTCAATCAGGAGGATGATACAATGTGTAGAATATTCTGCGTTATCGCATGTCTGTTTTTTGCATCGAGTTCTTTTGCGCAGGATGATAGAATCGGCTCGCTTGAAAAGCGGCTTGCGTCTCTCGAAAAACGGATCCAGCGGCTTGAAGTGACCCTTGATATGGCATTGAATCCTGCTAAACACACTCAGGAACCCCCCCAGGAGGAGAAACAGCAGGTTAAAAAAACAGCAAATCCAACAGACACACCCATTAAAGCAAAACTGTATAATAAACAGCTGAAGCTCGCTGAACCGGGCGACATCGAAAACTACATGGCTTTTTTGATCACCTTTAAAAATATAAGCGATGCAAACATCGCATCCTTCAAGGCCGAAATAATATTCAGGGGCATGTACGGAGACAGCATCCTGAGTTTTACCGCGGATATTAATAAAGCGTTGCCCGCCGGCTTGACCAATACCTGGTTCGGCGGCGTCAGCTACGATGAGGCAAACAGAGAACACAGAAAAATCGTGTATATGAATATTAACGATATCAAACTCTTCGTGAGACCTGAAGAGATCGTTTATTCGGATGGCACGATCAAGTCGTTCAAGAAGTAACGACGATAGAGCGTTTTAATTTCAGGCACACGATGCGAGGTGTCTGACCGTTTTTGGCACCCGTGGAGCGTGTCGCAATATACCCGATCAAGGCGGAAAAACAGGTTTTTCCGGAAAACCGGTACTGTTGGAAGGAATGCATGAGCCTACCGCAAAATAAATCACCGCTGTTTGACGAGTCCGGCGCCGGCCGCCTGGGCGGACTTCTTGCCGACGACGCATTGTCGCTGGATCTGGTGTCGGCTTTTGCCGGCGACCGTCCCTTGACCAGAGCAGAGAAGGTGTATCTTAATAATCTGAAGAAAAGGCGCGGTGATGCCTTTTTTTCCGATCTGTTATATGTCGTCACGCATCAGCAATTCCAGCCAAAAGTTGCAAAAGAAGTGTGGGACGAGATCCTCAGACATAAATACGAGATGTCCAGCGCCATAAAGCGAAACATCCGCGTCGTGGTCGCAACCCTCGATTATCTGTGCAATCTCACGAGCGAGCTCAAGTCTGCGACGCTGATCAGTGAACCGCACATCAATGATCTGGTCAAGAAGTCTCTGCTGGACGGTCTTACCGGGCTTTTCAACCATGCACATTGCTATCAGGCAATCGATGCGGAGCTGAAACGGTACGTCCGGTACGGTACGGCAGTGTCCATTATCATGATCGACATTGACGATTTCAAAAATATCAATGACCGTTTTGGCCACCAGGAGGGAGATAAGATTCTTACAACGATTGGGGCAATTATCAGCGGCGAGACAAGGGATTGCGACGTCTGCTGCCGCTATGGCGGGGAAGAGTTTCTGGTCATCCTGCCTTCGACCGAAATCCGCGAAACCGCCCTTCTTGCCGAACGGTTGAGAGCAAAACTGGAAAAGAGCCGGCCCAACGGAAAAATGATAACCGTAAGCATGGGCGCAGCTTCTGCAGGACCCGATACCAGGACATCGCGCGTGCTGGTGAAAAAGGCAGACAAGGCTTTATATAAAGCCAAAAAAGAGGGAAAAAACAGGGTGGTTACAATCGCCTGAACCTTCGCGGCAATGCATGCGCAGCGTATGCTCAAAATCGGCATGTACGCCCCTGAAACCCCCGGATATAATAGTTGACAAGTTGAAAATACTGCAATGAAAAATCCGCCTTCAGTCCGGAAATTCAAAAACGCCCAGCAGGTTTGTCTCATCGATACGGGCGCTGTTTTTACCAGAAGACCACGCCGTAATCAGTTCCAGAGGATTCTCCGGCGAGAAAACAGCCCCCATTCCTTTAAACAGCGAAATATCCTCCGCTTCCTGTGTATCATACTCGAAACAGCACGGATTTTTTAAAAACTCTATCGTGATCGTCGAAGTACCCCTGCCGGAGTATCTGTTTCCGGCGGTTTTTAAAACAGGGATGCTGTTCTCTATGCGGAGCTCTGCGTTTGAGATGGTGCAGGTTCCATTGGCCGGTTTAAGCAGGTCAATGCGGTATAGCGTTGATTCAAAAACCTGTAAAACCACGAGCCACAGGATTTGCTGTCCTGAAAGGGCACAGGAGCAGGTAATCTGCCCGCCTTTGAATTTCGGGCGCTGGATTGGTTTATAATCAATAATTTTTTGGGGAATGATCGGTTCATTTTTAGAATAAAGGATCAGGCCTGTTGTATGCTCGTTTCCCGGATATGCGCATGGATGTTGGATACGGGCATCATATCGTGGCAGTATAAAGAAGAGCTGCTTTTCCGGAAATCGGAACATGGCGCAATGAACTATCTTTGCAGGTAAAGCTCTATCGCGCAATTCCCATGAATAGCGGGAACAATAATCCTTTTTCTCCCATTCCGGGATTTTATCCTTGATGCCTTCCGTTTTCTGCGCACATATCCAGGCGCTCTGAACATATCCCAGTATTGCCGACAAATCAGCATCGTCTGCCCGGTATAACGATTTTTTCAGCGCGACAAAAAAGGCATGGGCGGTTCGCTTCCCAATCTCCTCAAATGCATTAGGGCACCAGCCTGCGTTCATGAACGCTTCGATCAAAAAGAGACTCATGGCAAGATCAACGCATTCTCCATCGCGGAACAGGGGAATCCATTTTGATGATGCGGCATTACAGAGAAATCGTAACAGTTCTGTGCCATTGCGTTTGAACGGATGAAGGTCGGGCGTACTCTCTTTTTGCGAAAAAAAGTCGGCAATATTTTCATGTGCAGATTTGAACAGCCGGGAGAAAAAATTTGTATCCGGGGCTTTTAAAATGGAAGCAACAGAGATGCTTTTTTCCTGGATATGCTGTGGAGATACAATGCAGTCTTCTAAAAAACGGACGACCGAATCGAATGCATTTTTGTCGGGTAGGATATTTTCAGAAAGAAACCGGATCGGCAGAAGGTCGCAAATTTTTGTGTTGGTATTGCTGATTATTTCGGAAGTAAAATGCCTGTAAGCTGTTGAATCCATGATAATTATATTATTTTATATAATTTATATTGCAAAGTATTTTAATACACTATCTGCTCCGCCAGTTTAGCTGATTTTTCTTTGCCGACAAGATATTCGACTATTTTCAGGGCAAAGGGTATTGCTGTGCCGACGCCCCTGCTCGTAATAATGTTGCTGTCCTGTACAACCTTCTCTTTGACAAAAACGCCGGATTTTATCTTTTCTTCGACGCCGGGATAGCAGGTGAATTTTTTACCCTCAAGAATACCTGCTGTTTCCAGCACCAAAGGCGCAGCGCAGATAGCAGCGCAAAGCAAACCTTTTTTATACGCATCCCGCACCAGAGTCAGTACTTTTTCCGATTTATACAGGTACACAGTTCCCGGCATGCCTCCCGGAAGAACAATAGCGTCAAAATCACCTGAAAATGAATCAAGCGCAATGTCTGCCTTGACGGTAATAGCATGTGATCCTTTTACTTCGGTTCCTGAAAGGCCGGCAACCGTTACTTTGATTTCGGCCCTGCGGAGCAGGTCAACCTGTGTCAGCGCTTCGACTTCTTCGTTGCCTTCAGCAAGAATTAAAAGAGCGTGTTTGGGCATAGTATGGTTCCTTTTGTGATATGTCAGGTTCGCCAATGTGACCAAAAGTAGCGGTAAAAGTACTTTTTTCCAGCCGAATGATATTTTACACAAATTGTTCAGGATGAATAAACCTGATTTTTACACCATTTTTCCGCAATGGTTCTTTATAATCCCACCAATCTTGGTCTACCGCATTAAGTATTTCTGGCTTGTGTAGTGATGTAAGCGCCACAGCAACAAACTTTCTATCGTTTATATCGAATCCTTCTAGTTCAGGGTCTGCAGGGAATTCATCAAAGACTCGCTCTGAATTATCGTGAATCGGAAGACGTTCGCTATGTTCCGGGTTTGCTTGATTTTCCCACACCCATTTTACAAAAGCCTTTCCCGCTCCAGGCTGCCCGGCATAGCCGAGGTTCTGTGTGTATTCGTCGAGGATTCGCATGCCATCATCTATACATATCCTGCCGTTTTTTGCCTCCGCAAGAGCATCAATTGACCTGAGTACACACTCTGGAGGCGCCTGGGGAGCTTGTCCATCTGCGGTCATCAGAACGTTTGTATCGATAACGAAATGGTTCATTTCAGCTCAGTCGCCTTTCGTTGCATCGCTGCCTTTGTCATTGCGGCCATTTCGCCGAATTCGTCTCCGAAAAAGTCTTTCGGCCAGTTGGCGATATTTCCAAACAGATCAAGATTCAACTCTTCGAGTCGGGACTTTCCATTTTCAATATGAGCAAAGTAAAGCGCTGTCTCTTTAGTTTGAAGCGCTTCTTCCGCGATGCGCCGTTGCAAACGTTTAAGCAGATGCTCGCTATGGCTTTCAAAGATGATCTGAATATTGCGGTATTTCATGGCGTCGATAAACACATCAGCAAGACCTGCTTGCACTGCCGGGTGAAGATGGATTTCGGGTTGCTCGAGAATAATGGTTGATCCTTCGGGCACATAATAGCAGATGACGAGAACGGGAAGTATCTGAGAAACGCCGAACCCGACATCCGTAATAAGAACAGGTTCGGAATGAGGGCTTTTCTGTACTTTTATCCGGTACAGGTTACTATCTTTTGAAATCGGCTCGATATTAAATGCATGAATTAAACCAAGGTCTCTCAGCCAAGACGCAAGATGTTCCTCCATAGAATGTTTATTTTTTCCACGCCCTCTTCCTCTTGATATGTATCTGCCGCGATTACGAGATGCAAGAAGCGCATCAATGACCCGTTCACCCCGCTGACCCATATCTGCAGGTTCTGATCCAGCCCAGGCGTATTGTCTCTTCGGATATTCACGAAGCGGGCCAAGATAAAAAACCGAATTGAACAGATTTTCGAATGCTAATTGCAAATCAGAAAGAAATCCGGCATTTTGGTAATAAGCCTTTACCTGATCAGGAAATCCGTAACACTTGAAAGGTGCAGGTAATTCCCAGCTCCGGCCATGTTCGCGAATGAATTTGAAATCATGGCCAATGTGCATTAGTTCATATTTACCTGAATTCTCGTCTTTTTTTTTCATTCCAAAGGTGTGGGAGCCAAACTTGTAATGCATCTTTTTTACGATGACACGGCCGTTTTCGCCTTGAATTGTTGTATGAAATCCATATTCTTTCCCTCGAAACAGAATCTCATCAACATTTGCCGGGTTGGGAATTTGAAGCTCATTCTCCGTTCGCCATTTAATATCCAGAGGAAGTGTGCCCGGGGTGACGTGGCCGTGCATCACATCCTGGAATGTTCCAAGACTCGCAGGCGATTTTTCATCTCCGAATATCAAAGCCTGCGCCCTGTCCGCGGATTCAACTGTTTGTTTGAGCATCAGGAGAACCTGTAGAATGCTGGTTTTCCCGGAGCTGTTTGATCCGAATATACCCGTAATCGGCGCAAGCCGCATATTCCTGATGGCTTTCCACACTTTAAAATTTTCGAAGGATAATTCTGTAATCATAGGCCAATTACTCCAGGTATGGGTTGGATTGATATTCAGTAGAAAGCTGTTGCATCTAATTTACTTCAACATATAAAATATTTCTTCCCATCACAAAAGGATAGCAGAAATGCTGCATAAGCATCAGGTAATTGACGGTATTCAATTCCATTGCTTTGACCCGCTCTGTTTTCCCGTCAGAACTCCTTAAAAACAGGCTTTTCCTCTCCGCAATCATCGAAAAAGCGCATACCCCTTTTGGTCGTACATTCAGCGTATCGCCAGCCCACCATGCTGTAATCTGTGTAGCAGGCTCTTTGCATGCTTCCCAGGATAACAGATTATCGGTATTGTTAGGCAGGTTATCAACCGGGAACCATGAGATGTTTGCTGTTTCAGGTTTCTTCCAGGTGCTGATAATTTCAGCAATAGCTGCTTTCTCATTCTCCCGGTAGTCAAATCCATGCCCCTGTTCAGGGTAAAATTTCTGATCTATTATAACGCCGTTCCGTTCAAGCTGGTTAAGAAAAGCCTGCACAACCTGCTGCGGATAAAGATGGTCCAGCCCGCCATTGACACTGTATATCGGCCGCTGCATCATATTCGATGGATATATCCGCACACCCAGTTGCTGAAGAATCCCGCCATACCCGGAAACAGCTATAAAACCGGCAAACGGCCCGTTAATACAATTCGCAGCAGCATAACACCCCGCAGCACCGTCCGATACACCGGCAAGGAATATGCGTGACGGATCAATCGGATAATAGAGCGTCATAAACCGGACTGTCTTTAATATCCGGTTTAACCCTGCCTCTGTCCACCAGGGCGCCGCTCTGCTCGCCGAAGGACTCGCCAGAAACATAGCAACCGTGTCCGCCACAAACCTGAACATATCATACGCCAGCTCGCCTTTGTTGTTAAGCGGCGTTCCAATGCCGCCGTGAAGATACACGATCAGCGGGTATACTGTACCTTTGTGGATTGTTTTCGGTGTCGCATAACCCAGGATAGATTCAGTGCCGTCCGGGTCATACAATTTGCAGGAGAATGCACCGGTCGGAGTCGGTTTATGTCTGATTTCAGTAACGATAGAATCTAATTGTTTAGCGGTGATTCTGGAGTTGATGATGGCTTTATGGGATGCCTGGTCGTTGTTGATGAACCAGGTGGAGAAGATTTCGGAGATATTTGCCGGGACAGGATGATAGCAGGAAAATAACACAATTGTGGAGCACAATAAGAGTATTTTTTTTGCCATTTTATTAACGGATAATTTTTTTCAGACAGTAACGATAAAAAATTCGGATATATTTTTCGTAGAAGTAAACAAATCGCAGGGCGTATCAAATAACAATGCTCGCGCTTTTGCATAGAAAACAGAATCCTTATCAAGAGCATAAACTAACACATTGGTATCTATAAAAAGCCTATTCATACGCTTTGTCTCTGACTGAAACAGCATCATACTGTCCGTGGAGATGAAAAGACGGGAGTTTGATTTTTACTGCTTTTTTCTGTTGTATGCTATGAATGAATTGATCAATCTCTTTGATGTTTTTATCGGGTAATTTTTTAATTTCCCGTTTGATTTTTTCGACCGCGGTCATTGTATTCTCCTTGCTATAGTTATTTTTAAAATACAATAAGACACCTGCCAATAAAATAGCTGATAGGTAATGACGATATAAAATTGTTATTACTCTGGCAATTAAATATGCACAAAGAACGAATCTGTATTTCTTATGGATTTCAATGAAAATCACCGTTAAAATTACTCATATATAATTGCCGGAGTAATAATGCATTATTTTTAATCCTCAAACCCTATTTCCGTTTTAATCCGCACAAATTCGTTTAATCCTCTTCATACCCCTCCGCTTGTATTTATTGCTTCAAGATACGATGTCCGCGTTCCATTCTTCTTAGGTTCGATATTTGGGATTCCTGGCTTTAGTCCTGATTTATCAGTGTTCAAAATTCCCTTCCGGTCTCGACGGGGAGAATTCCTTTTCGAATTTTATTTATTTTTTCATTCGAATTTGTTTCGGATTTCGATATTCGGATTTTGAATTTATTTTTCATTTTCTCTTTGGTAGTCACTCCGTATCAGAATGCTTACATTGCCAAAAACCCGTTTTTTTAAAAAATTTGCGACCCGCCTTCGGCGGGAAGGTAAAAAAAACTAAAATTTAATCCTGGCGCAACGAAACCCGACATCGCTGCCCCTGCTGTCCGGGCGGTAGTAGTCCCGGTTAGCGCAACGGCAGTAGTCACTGACGCTGATCCACGAACCGCCGCGCAAGGATGGTAAAGGATATCCCTTATTTCGATAGGTATCCCATGCCTCTTGATATTTTTCCTTTTTGTACAACTCCTGTACTTCCTCATCAAAAGGAAAATCCTTTTTACTGTCTTTCGTATTATAATCAGACCCTATCCATTCCCACACATTGCCCGCCATATCAAAAACCTTTTCAGGTGTTGCACCTTTTAAAAACACCCCGGCCGCGCTCGTTTTTCCTATTTTTGCGCCTTCATAATTACAAAAATTATCAACCCAATCGTTTCCCCAGGGATATTCTCTCTTTTCTTTTCCTGTTGCAACAGCCTGCCACTCCTGCTCCGTGGGCAAACGATATTTATATTTTTTATCGTTTATAGAAAGCCACCTGCAAAAGGCGTCAGCCTCCCACCAGCAAACACCCACAACAGGTTTATTCGGGCATTTCCACACCCGGTCATGCCAGAAACGCGGGAACTCATATTTGGTATATTTGAGCCATTTTTTTCCTTCAATACTCCAGAATTCCTCTTTCTTATATCCCCCGGCTTCAATAAACTCACCAAACCATTTGTTTGAAACAAGGTATTTCGATATTTCGAAGCTGATAATTTTTGCATTTCCCAATTCTCCCAGATCATAATCTGCACCGGGTATAGTAACAAACTCCTTTAAGTCTCTCAAATCGCCAAGCCAGCCAAGAACCTCACCAGCTTCTGCAAGTATTTGGGGATTTGATTCTTTTTCAAAAACTTGCTGCAATTTTTCTCTTGTGAGCTTTTCAACATCCGACAGCCTTCTATCCTTATGAATGTCATAGAGAGCATTTGCCGCTACCAACCATTTATTACACTCCTTGCCTGAATCTTCATTTAAAGCGTTTCGCACAATATCATTAGCCGTGGTTTTGCTATTCATACTCAAATAGCCGATATATAATTCAATAACCTCTTTATACCACCGGTTTCCCCAATACTTAGCTACACCGTGCACAAGGTCATTGCTGTTGTCCGCAATATACGCCGCGCAAAGATATTCCTGAAATGAGAGGTGCCAGAAACTGTACTCGCCGTTCTCAAATTTTATAAGCCCGCATTTCGGCTCTATATCTTCAAATTTTTCTTTGATTTTATCTTTAAAATCTTTGTCTTTTTCCGGTTTTTCCTTCGGAAATACCGGTATCAGCATCTCAATTGCGTATTCTCTGCCTATTGTACGTATCCCTTTTTCATGCATTCCAAATGCAAGAATTTCCAGATATTCAAGCACCTTTTTAAAATTGTTCCCGAATCTGCGGTACAGCATATTGTCGATAAATTTTTTATACAACTCAGCCCTCTGCGCCGGAAGCTCCTTATCGTCATGATATAGAATGCATATTGCAGTCAGCATAAGGGGATTGCTCTTGAGCTGTCCGGTCGCCTCGTTGCTTTTAATATCACTTATCAACGATTCCGCGCTCTTTTTTACGGAGGCTGTTTCTTCTTTATACAGGTATTTAAACCATTTGCGGATAAACTCATTGATTTGATCATCATTCAGGTCATTAACTTTTATATGACGGTTTTCAAACTTGTTGATAAGATTTCCCGTGATCCCGTGCGGCCGACCGGAAAAAACCAGCTTGTTTTTACTGTTATTTGTCTGAAGATGAATAAAAGTGTTTATTAAAGGGTCTCTGTGCGCATGCTTAAGCTCATCAAGGCCGTCTAAAAGAAAAAGCACTCTTCCGGCTTTAATTAAATCTTCCAGAACCTCATATTCCAGACAATTTTCAACCTTATTTATCAAATACCATTTAAGAATATCTCCGGATTTTGCACATGGATCTCCTTTTTCAAAATATTCATTCAGGTATTTAAGATAAATTAATACGGGAATGAAATCTTTCATATTCCTGCTTTTAGCATAGTTATCATCTATAACTAAAGAATAGGCAACATGCTTTAAAACGGTTGTCTTTCCGCTCCCCGCATGACCCTCTATTACCAGCCGGTCATATTTGCCGATAAGCTCCTCGATATCTACAGGCTTCTGTTTTTCCGCCATTTCCCTCTCATGTTTTTGTTTAATTTCAGGGTCATTGGCATATAGAGGGATAAATATTTCCGGGAGGCTTAAAGGAAATGCCTGTTCGCCGAATAGTTTTTCTGCGTCAAGATGAGAATTTTCTTTTTTAATACACTCTTTGTAGGTTTTGATGCTTTTGAAATTCAGAGCGCTTTTTTTACGGATAAATTTTAAAATTGCAATTATTGTAGGAATTAAAACAGCTAAAATTCCGACGATATATGCCAGAGCTTCCAGCAGGTCCTTATTCTTAACAAGCAGTTCTTTTACAATTGATATAGAATCCATGCTATACACCTCATAAATGATAAGGTTACAGGTGCCTCCCCGGAGCTTTCGGTTTCCCTACTCACCCCGGTTCAGCGTTTCATTATTTGTTCGTAAGCTGAAAGCCTTACGACCCAGGAACAGAATCTGGATTCAATTTCCGCACGCTCCGTTTTTCCGTAAAAAAACAGACTCCGGCATTTTTTTTGAATACTGGCGCAACGAAACCCGACATTGTTGTTCCTGTTGTCCGGGTGGTTGTTGTTCCGGTTAGCGCAACGGCAGTTGTTACTGTCGTTGTTCCACGAACCGCCGCGCAAGGTTGTTCGATTCTATCCCTTTCTGTTTCAATAATATATATAAATTCAGAAACAGTTCCTTAATAAGCGTGTAACTATTCGCATGTTTGATATGGCCGATCCAGCTTTCAACAGTGCTGACTATTTTTACGGGCAGGGTTGAATTTTTCTTCAGTTGGCTCTCCATCAAGCACACTTTTTTCCGGTACTTTTTAACGATGCTTTTACGCACCAGGGAATAACCCGGGAATATGCGATACCCGAGAAAGTCAACGCCATCATCGGCACGGTAAATCCTGCTTTTTGCCGGGTGCAGGCGTAAACGAAGCGGTTCGAGCCAGGTTGCTATTGCTGCTTTCATATAATTAAGCTCGTCTTTGCGATTTTCCAAAACGACAAAATCGTCGCAATACCGGATATAATATTCCGCTTTCAGCGTCTCTTTTACAAAGTGGTCGAAATCGTTCAGATACACGTTTGAAAAAAACTGGCTGGTCAGGTTGCCTATGGGAATGCCTTTTTTCCGGGATAATGGCGTTAGCAGGTCATCACCGGGGAAGTGCGCGTAATAATCATCGCAATTTTTCGAATCGATTATTTTCGAACAGAGCCAGAGCGTATCTTTGCATTTTATTTTATCGGATAATTTCCGGAAGAGTATTTCATGGTCGACATTCTGAAAATATTTTGTAATATCGCATTTTAAAACATACCTGTTTTTTATGACATATTCCTTATAACGTGCAACAGCTTTGTGCGTTCCTTTTCCTGTTAAACATGCATAGGAGTCGTATATAAAAGACCTGGCAAACAGAGGTTCGATAACGTTAATAAGCGCATGATGAACAACCCTGTCCCGATACGGTGCAGCGCTTATCATCCTTTTCTTGGGGTCGTAGATATAAAAGTCATTATACGAGCCGGGTTTGTATGTCTTGCTTTTTAACTGATTGATAATATTAAAGATATTCTCTTCGAGATTGTATTCGAAATATGCGGTTGAAGCCTTATACCGTTTGCCTTTGCGCGCTTTTTGAGTCGCCCGCAGGATATTTTCAAAAGAGATGATTTGATCAAAAAGGTTGTTGTACCGTTTCATGCGCTTCTGGGGTTGAATAATTGCCGGTTCTGTTTTTACTGAATTTCAACCAGCCGCCTATCTCAATACCTATATCATTAATAGAACGGGAGATAAATTCATATTTTGTGAGGTTGAAATATTTCAAATCCTTCGCAAGCCTTATTAAATACCGCAATTTTTCCAGCTCCAGATTAGACTTTTGCAGATGTATAACTTTTTCTTTCGTATAAACAGCGGTTATTAATAGCTCCATAACACTAATCAGCAGCATTTCGATTTTGTCTGCCAGCAGGTATTTCTGGGTGCGGGGAAAATCCTCCAAAGCCGGAATAATCCATAATAAAAGATTATAGGTTTTGGTGAGAGCATTGATATCTTTTGCGTTTTTTTCCATTAAAAAACCTCAAATTTAAAAAATATCGCGACCCGCCTTCGGCGGGAAAGTAAAAAAACTAAAAATTAATCCTGGCGCAACGAAACCCGACATTGAAGTACCTGATGCCCGGGTGGAAGTAGTCCCGGTCAGCGCAACGGCAGCTGCTACTGTCGAGGCTCCACGAACCGCCGCGCAAGGGCCGCGCTTCCCCACCTGCCTGGTATTTATTATCCATCCACTCCCACACATTCCCAGCCATATCCATTAATCCTTCAGGAGTAGCGCCTTCGGGGTAGCGCCCAACTGGAGTTGTAGCTCCTACTTTACCACCGAAATTCGCTAGCCGTTCATTTGGTTCGCCGTTCTCTTTTTTCCAGGGATATTCTCTTAAAGAGCCGTCAGGCTCTCTTCCTGCTGCTGCCCAATACCACTCCTGTTCCGTTGGCAACCTGAAAGTAGCGCCATATTCCGGCTTCCATTGCTTTTTTGAATGTTGGGCATGTTCACAGCAGGAGAGCCAGAAGCAGTAGGCGCGCGCAGTGTACCAGTCCACCCGTACAACAGGCTGGTCAGGCCCGTTAAAACGTTTTTCGTTTATGTAGGTTGAAATAAATGTTTTTTTCCATTCATCCGGTTGTTTTGGCACGTTGCCTTTTAAACCGACATCCGAATCAATAAACAGGCCAAAATAGTTTATAAAATCATCAAAAGGCAGGGCAGAATTAATTTCTGCGTTTTTTCCGTCAAGGTAATCGGTAAACAACTGGAACTGCTTAAAGGTTACCGGAAATTTAGCGAAATATAAATCAGGAACAGTCACTATCTCATTTGTTGCAGAGTATTTGTAGCTTCCTCCGGGAATAAGAATATATTCGGCATTTAATTCTATCGGGTTGGTGAATTTATTCTTTTGGGTAGTAACGGTAACATGATCTTTTGTTGAAAAAGTATACGCAATGGTTGTTTGCGCATAGATTCCCTGGGCATAAGCGCTCGCTGCTTCTTTGGACTTGGGCGAGTCAATATATTGTTTTATTAGTGCATAAGCTTCATCGGTGCCTGCTGTTTTCAAGCACTCAAGAATATACCGGTGCTGGTTTTCCGTGCAGCGTGTATCATTCAGAAAGGTTTTAAACACGGTTAAATCTATTCCTGCTGCTTCCTGTACAATGGTTTGCAGCAGGTTCTGCTCTTTTTGCGACAGTTCTTTGCTTTTTGGAGAATTAAACAGCGCTTCGATAAATGCTTTAAAAACTGAGCTGTCGCCCTCTCGCACAAGGAATCGGCAGGTCTCTTCCCACCAGTCGTCGCCGAAGTTCTGGATAAAGTTTTCCAAGCGTTTTGTGTTTTTGCACTCTTTTGCCAGTTGATGTCCGGCCAGGTACTCCCGGAACGATTTATGGCGGAAGATGTAATGGTCTTTGCCGCATTCCGCTATAATACCTGCTCTTTCACAGATAAAATTGCAGAATTTCTCCAGATCAACCGGCGGATTTATGTGCAATAGTTGTTGGTGCACTTTTTCATGTAATTGATCACGGATTACCATATCTTTCTGTATAACCTCCTGCATCCATAGGGCAACCGGCGCGAGAACTGTCTGCGACTTTTTTGCAGGCAGCGGAGGGATGATATTCCTTCTTCTGTCCCTGTATTCCAACAAATAATGAAGAGACGTCTCGAATAATCCGGAAATGCTGTCGGGAAGATATTCATAATCTTTCCACAGCAGAGCCATAATTTGCAGGAGCATCGGCACTGCTGCCATAGTACGGAGAGCTTTGTTTTTTTCGTCTTCAAGGTAGACAATAATTTTTTTCGCATGTTCTTCGGCTTTCTGCGCCTCACGCTCTTTTTCCTGTTTTGTCGCAGTGTCACTCAAGTCCTGGAGAAAGGCTGCTTTAAGCCATTTGTTGAGAAAGGTTTTCTGCTGTTCGGGCGAGAAATCGCGCACGTCTGCGCGCAGGTGGTGGCACCCGAGCTGGATTCCCAGATCAACACGGTAGCCGGTCCAGCGCGAAGAGACTACGAAGCAGGCTTTGGGGAGGCCGCTCACCAGTCCGTCTATCCACAGGCAGGTGTTTTTACGTTTGTCAGGGTCGCTGATCTCGTCCAGGCCGTCAAGAAGCAGCAGTGTCTTTCTGTCGTGTACCCAGCGTTTAAAGGTTTGCTCATCCGCATATTCCATCGCATGGCTTTCAGCCCATTTGCCAAGGTTTTCCCACAACAGCAGAGGTTTTTTATTAGTATCAAACTCCAGCTCCCGCAGCGGAAAATAGATCGGCAGAACCGGTTCATCAAATCCCAGTTTGTTAAAATCGTTTTTAAGGCATTTCAGCGCGAAATAGTAGAAAAGGGTTGTTTTGCCTGCACCGGGATCGCCGATAATAAGCAATACGCGCCGCTTGTTTCTGAAAGCGTGCTTCATCACCTCGTCTTGAGAGAAGCTGCGGTCATGCATTTGCTGCATTGCCCGCATCTCCTGTTCATCAAACCTGCTCTCGGTGCGCCACTCCTCTGAAACCTGCATAGGAACAAATGTGTCCAGCAGATCAACCTGTATGTTTGAGAGTCTGGGGGTGCCGAGAAGTTTTATCTTGTTAATGTGCTCTTCGAGCACTTTCGGGTACTCTTCTTCTGCGGAGAGAATTTGCTTCTGGAGTTTTTTTGCCAAGTATATGTCTTTGCCATCTTCATCTGCAATTCTTTTATTCCGGGCATCTGTTTTTGCGAATAGCCGATCCCTGAATGCCAATAGCATACCGACAACACCAACTATGATACCTATAATAATTTCCAGCAATTTATAATGCAAAGGAACTTCAGCATCCTTTTTTAATGTAGTATTCTGCTGTTTCACAAGCTGGTCAGCCCTGGAAGAATCAACTGTTTTTTGACCAACCTGACTTTTGTGGTAGGAAGAATCGATTGTTCCTGTCTGCGTCTGGGCTATGATCATTGCAGGAAGTAGTTGTATGCAGATAATAAGCAGCAACTGTTTCATGAGTGTAATCCATCGTTAAATGGTGAAGTTTTCATATCTATCATAACTTCAACAATATAAACTATTTAAATCACATCCGGGAAGCAAGGAAATAAATAAAAACGTATTTTGTATATATTTCGATATTTTTAAAATCCAAATTTCGGCGATACTCTTCAAATTGTCAAAATCTTGTATTAGTGCCCAATGCTTTTTTGATTTATATTAAATGGATATAGTAATAGCACATTTTAAAATATTGGATTTTGATTTACTTCCGACTCATATACTCCTCCCTCGTAATCGGGGGAGGTTGGGTGGGGGTAAAAATTCAGAGAACCGAGTATTTACATCTTTAAACAAACTAAGGTATAATAACAATCATTAAAATTACTCTGAAATAATTTAACCGAAAGGATTGTTTATATGTTCAGACGAATCGGTACGTTGTTGAGAGGCTTTTTCGGCCTGTTTATCAGCGGGATCGAGAGAGCGAATCCTGCTGCTTTAATTGAAGCGGAAAAGGAGAACCTGCGTAAACAGATCGCCCGGTTTAACGAGAATCTGGCAAGTCATGCGGGTTTTATCGAACGGTTGATGCGGCAGATCAAGAATCTGGAGCAGAAGGAGAAGGAGTTGACCGCGCGTATTGCGGCGAATATCAAGGCCGGCAATCGCGAGATTGCCGGGCAGATGGCGCTTGAGCTGCAAACCGTTAAATCGCAGCTTGAAGAGAACCGGCAGCAGCTTGAATCATCGGAAGATACCTATAAAAAGCTGTTGAAAACCCGTGACGTCGCGGTAACCGAGGCGCAGGCCAAGATCGAGAAGCTCAAACGCATGATATCCGAGACGGAGATGATCGAGGCGCAGGCGGAGTTGCAGGAGATGGCAAAGGGTATGATATCCAAAATCGGCGTGGGCGGGGATACGCTGAACAGGGTGGAAGAGTACCTGAACGAGCGGCGCGATAAGGCGGCAGGCAGGGCGCGTGTCGCTTCGGGCAGTATCGATACGAAGGATGTCGAATTGAAAGAGGCGGAGCAGAGCGCTCTTGCTGAACAGGCTTTGCAGGAGTTCGAGCTGGCATTCGGTTTCAAGACGCCTCCGCAGACTGAAGCTCAACCGCCGAAGCAGCAGGCAGCGGGGGGGCAGGTCAAAGAACTGGGGCCACAGTAAAAGAGTCAGATTTGGAGTTTTTAGATAAATTTTGTAACGTATTACTACCGTCCATGTCAGACTCCTTCCCCCCGTAATCGGGGGAAGGTTGGGATGGGGGTATATACAAAAAAAGAATCAACATAATGTTCCCATATAACCTCTCAACGAAAGGAATGTTCTATGGATCAGGGTAAAAAAGTCGGGCCGACCGCTCTGGGTAAGATTGTCGGTTTTCTTTTTGTGGTAGGATGTATCGCGCTTGCGGGGTATATTTTCCGCGAAACGCTGTTCCCGAAAACAAAGCAGAAACTCTTTGATATGGACGGTTTCAAGAAAACGCAGGGTGAGGCTGAGGCCGTGGATCCTACGGGTATCACCACGGTAACCGAGTATAAATACGTGCCTGAGCAGAAACTGCCGCCGGTAACCGGAACCAGCAATTACAAGTGGGATGAAAAGAACAAGGTCGTGCAATTTCCTGTTAATGTGTGGATCGGGTGGCTGCCTATTGTCGCGGCAAACAATGGTTTTGCCCCGAATACGAACAGCGTGTTCTATAAAAAATACGGGTTTAAGGTTAATTTAAAGCTTATTGACGATCCGGTTGCAGCGCGTGATGCGTTCGCTTCGGGTGAGAGCCATATTCTGTGGGGCACGCTGGATATGATGGTGCTCTTTTCCGGGGAATTGATGCGCGACTCGCGCACTGCGCCGCGCATCTTTCAGCAGATCGACTGGTCCAACGGCGGAGACGGCATCGTCGTGCGCAGTGGTATTGCCAGTGTGCAGGACCTGCGGGGCAAAACCATTGTGTATGCGCAGAACAGCCCGTCGCAATATTTTATCAACAACCTGCTGCTCAACGCCGGTATGCAGCCCTCAGAGGTTAAGCATAAATTTACCGCAACTGCTTTTGAGGCAGCAGCGGCATTTGTGGCTGATCCCAAGATAGACGCGTGCGTGTCATGGGCGCCGGATATTTACAATATTCCCGAAAAAGTCAAAAATACGCGCATTCTGACCACCACCGTCGAAGCCAACAAGCTTATCGCTGATGTGTGGGCTGCGCGCGCTGATTTTGTCAAAGATCATCCGGAAATAATCGAGGGATTGGTTGCCGGTATTTTCGATGGCATGCGCATGCTCAAGGACGAAACGGTGAAAGCGCAGGCGTTTCAGTGGATGGCAGAAGGGTACGGCATGAAGGTGGACGAAGTCACCGGCATGCAGAACGACGCGCACCTGACCAATTTCGCCGAGAACAAGGACTTTTTCCTTAATGCGAACTCGCCCTCCAATTTCGAGCGTACCTGGAAGAACGTCACCTATGTGTATAACGAGCTGGGCCTGATCAGGACCCTTGTGCGCTTTGACGAAGTCATGGATTTCTCGGTTCTGCAGAACCTTGACAAAAAAGGCCTTTTCGCCGATATGAAGAATGAGTATGTTTCGTCGTTCTCGCCCATGTCGTATCAGAAAATCCAGGCTGAGAAGCCGATCCTGACGCAAACCATCAGGATAAATTTTTACCCCAATTCCGCGAATATTTATGAACCGACCCATGACGATCTGGGGAACCCGCAAAAAAACACACTCTACGATCCGAATGTGCATGCAACGGTCGAGAAGGTCGGGCGGCTTGCCGGGCAATATGAGCGGGCGGTGATTGCCATAGTGGGGCATACTGACGGCTCCATGAAGGGCCGCGCCAGCAGGGACGCGGTTTTGAATCTTTCCATGGACCGGGCCAGCGCAGTGAAAAATGCGCTGATACAGAAATATAAATTCGACCCGAACAAATTTGTTGTCGAGGGTAAGGCATGGGACGTGCCTGCGGACGAATCCCAGCCGGATAATCACGCACTGAACAGGCGGGTCGAGATATCGGTGTATCCGCCTGAAATGTGATAGATGGGTTTAGAGTCTGTAATTAAATAACCTACGCTTTTCACGTAGATTATTTTTCGTGCTCGTGCTCGTAATCGTTCTCGTAATCGACAAATTCAATTCCGCTTTGCTGAAAACGGTTACCGGTGCCATGGCGTATAACCCTGCGCTTGATGCCGGACTGAGCATGAGTTACACGGTAATTAATGATGAATTAAAGTCTGCAACCAACATAGTGTGGTAGTCGGAGAAATATGAATCTGAAAGTTTTTTTTCCCAGGCCAGGGAAAGAGTGCCGGGCGCCAGTGCTCAAGGCGCAACCGTTTCTGGTTGTGCGGGAAGAGCTGGGGCTGCCATTCAAGGTGATGCTCGGACTTATCCCGCTTATCGCGATTCTGATCCTCTGGTATCTGCTTACCAGAGGGAGAGCCGAAGCCCGTATCATATCCCCGCTTATACTGCCCTCGCCTGCGGAGGTTATACGCTCATTCAAGAGCCTGTGGTTTGAAGCGGAGCTTTCCAGGAGCATTGCCGCAAGCACGGGGCGGGTTATTGTCGGGTTTTGTATCGGCGCGCTTCTTGCCGTTCCGGTAAGCATACTCATGGGTTCTTTCACCAAGGTAAAGCTGCTTCTGGAGCCGGCAACCGTTTTTCTTGCGTATCTGCCGATTCCCGCGCTGGTTCCGCTTACCATGAGCGTGTTCGGCATCGGCGAGCTGCAGAAATCCATGTTTCTTGCGCTGGCATTTTTCATCTATCTGGTGCCGTTGTGCTTCAAAGCGGTGGAAGAGGTGGACAACGTTTATTTACAGACTGCATATACGCTCGGCGCGAAGCGGTGGGACATCATCAGGCGGGTGCTGATTCCGGTCTCGCTGCCGCAGATCGTGCATGCCATGCGGCTTGGGTTTGGCGTTGGCTGGACCTACATCATTCTTGCGGAAATGATTGCCGCGGAACGGGGCCTTGGCCAGATCATCATCATAGCGCAGCGCCGCGGTCCCAGGGAGCATATCTACCTGACCCTGATCGTTATCGTGCTTATCGCGTACCTGACCGATAAGCTATGGGAAAAATTGTATAATGCACTTTTCATATATAAGAGGATACGATGACCGAAAATCTGCCGCAAACACCGCAGCAACCGCAACCACAAGCGCAGCCGCCTGTTGTTGAATTTAAAAACGTCGGTAAGGTATGGCATTGCGGCACGCCGCGCGAATTCAGGGCGCTTGAGAATCTCTCGTTCACCATCCCCGACCTTCACGGCAGGGGCGAGATACGGGCCATTCTCGGTCCTTCAGGATGCGGCAAATCAACCGCGCTCAATCTCCTGTCCGGATTCAAGGAGGTATTTCCGCCCACAAGCGGCGAGATTCTGGTGCGGGGCAGGCCCGTGACCGGCCCCGGCATAGACCGCGGCATGGTGTTTCAGAAATACAGCTCCTTTCCCCATTTGACGGTGTTTAAAAACGTCTGCTTCGGCCTCGAAATAAACAGGGGCGTGCTGGGAATTGACGAAAAAGAGATCGGCCGCCGCGCAGCGGAATGGATTCAGAAGGTAGGCCTTGGAGGTCACGAGCATAAATACCCTCACCAGCTCTCCGGCGGCCAGCAGCAGCGGGTGGCGCTTGCGCGTACCCTGGTGCTGAAACCGCGCATAATCCTCATGGACGAGCCCTTTTCCGCGCTTGATGAACCCACCAGGATTGAGATGCAGGGCCTGCTGGTTACTCTGTGGCTGGAGGTTGAAGCAACGGTAATACTGGTCACCCACTCTATCGTGGAAGCGGTATATTTAGGCGACTGTGCATGGATATTTTCAAAAGCTCCGGGCAGGATCGCCCGCGAATTCGGCAACCTTCCTCTGCCTGATCCGGGCCAGGATCCATTGATCGTCCAGAAATCACGGGAATTTCTGGATAAGGTTGAAGAAGTTGCCGAAGCTTTCAAGGAGATTAAGAAAGGAAATTTCAAACAGCAGGATACGGGTGGTAACGTATGAATCAACAGTCGTTTTCCTTTTTCGACTATGTGAAAAAAGCCTTTACCTGGAAGTTCAGAATTCCGTTATTGGGCACCATGCGTATGAACATATTGGGATTGACGGGATTTGGTATTCTGGGCTTCGGCAACCCTGCATTCTGGATTTTAGGCCTGGGATTGGAGGCCGGATACCTGCTCTTTCTTGCAGGGAACGAACGGTTTCAGAAGGTAGTGCAGGGCAGGAGTTTGCTGCTTCAGCAGGAGCAGCTTGCACAGCATCAGAAATCGGTTATATCGAAACTCTCACTGTCGCTTCAGAAGCGCTACGAGAATCTGGTCCGCTTCAGCAACAAAATCGTCAATAATATCGGCTCGAATAAAAACGGGGCTGAAAACCTGCAATTCGAAGGTCTGGGCCAGCTATTAGGGACGTTTCTCCAGCTTCTCGTATCAAAGCATAAGATTGAATCAATTTTACAGGAGATAACGAAAAAAGATTTGCAAAGTGAAATCGAATCCGTTAAAAAGAAATTAGAGAACACACCCGCAGGCTCGACGCTGGCCCGTTCATTGCAGGGCAGCTTCGATATAGCTCAAAAGCGTCTCGAAAATATCAACAAAGCGGAGGATAACCTCAGGCTGGTGGACGCCGAGCTGGAAAGAATCGAGAAGCAATTCGCGCTGCTGCGCGAGGAGTCCTCCATCAGCAGCGACCCGGAAGTGCTCACCGTAAAGCTTGACGGCGTTATCCAATCTTTGCAGAATACCTCGCAATGGCTTTCCGACCATCGCGAATGGTTCAATTCCCTCAATGAACCGGCGATCAACCCGGTGCATATCCCGGAAACAGGCTTAAAAGAATAACACGCGGAGCACAGGTATGAATACTATTGTTTACCCGCCATGGGCTGAATCCATGCGTCAGATTTTCAGGGCTGAAACCATCAACCAGTTTATCATTCACGGCAATATTCATGACGTTGTTCCGCATAAGGACGGCGCCGACATCTCATTTGTTCCGTTACGGGAGTATCTCAGCACGGTGCTGTTTTCGCCCTTTGAAGTGGTTATCCATTATGACCGCGGCCAGGGCATTGTGATCCTCAAAGGTGCGGAACATTTTTTCAAATTTTTAAGGATCATCGACAAATATCACGGAACAAAATACGCCGCAGATGCGGGAGTGACCGGCGAAAAAGAGACGGCGCTCGGCGCGCCGGCACTGTTGCCCCGGTCACCGGTCACCGCAGTCGAGCTTATCGACCGGTTCATCAACGGCGTCATCACGATCAAGGAGAAACAGAGCAGCCTCGGCCCGAAATCCGTGGCGGTCATTATCGATTACGCCCATTTCGTGGTTCCCCGCAGCGACGTGGTCTACCTTTCCAGCGATATCGGGTCTCTGCTGATTAAAATTCTCAACTGGGCGGAGGATCCGTCAATAAGCGGCGCCAATGTCGTAACCTGCCTGTTAAGTGAGAACCTGCTTGACCTGAACGAGTGCATCGCAGGCAGCAGTTATAATGCCAAAATCACTATCGATCTTCCTTCGGTCAAAGAACTGGAAGAGTATGCCGGCGCGGTGCTTAAAGACGAGCCCGCTCTTTCCTCTTTAAGCGAGGTCGATATCCCGGTTCTGGCCCAAAAACTTCTCGGCCTCAACCGGATCAATATCAAAAACATCATTTTTAAAGCGCTGCGCAATAATCTGAAAATGACCCACAAATACCTGACCCAGCTGAAAAAGGAGACTATAGAAAAGGAGGCGATGGGCAAACTCGAGTTTATCGAGTCAAAACGCACGCTTGACGATGTCGCCGGACATTTCGAAGCAAAACGCTGGCTCCGCGAGGACGCGCATCTTATCAAAAAAGGCGTGGTCTCGGCCATTCCCATGGGATATCTTATCACCGGCCGGATAGGCACCGGCAAGACCTACCTTGTCCAATGCTTCGCCGGCGAGTGCGGTATTCCTTTCGTCGAAATGAAGAATTTCCGGGACAAATGGGTCGGCGCCACCGAAGGCAACCTCGAAAAAATATTCTCCATTCTCCACGCGCTCGGCCAGGTAGTGGTCTTTGTCGACGAAGCTGACCAGGCCACCGGCCGCCGCAACAGCGGCGGTGACGATTCCGGGCTTTCCGGCAGGATATACGGCATGCTTGCCAAAGAGATGGCAAACACGGACAACAGGGGCAAAATCATCTGGATTTTCGCGACAAGCCGCCCGGACCTCGTGGAGGTCGACCTGAAACGCCAGGGCCGCCTCGACGTCCACATACCCCTGTTCCCCCCGGTGCATGAACAGGAGAAAAAGGAGCTTTTCTTCTCGATGGCGAAAAAATTAAAGATGGACCTGAAATTAGAAGACCTGCCCACGCTCAATGTCAAAGGTCCGGTAGGCGGAAACGAATTCGAAGGCCTGCTGGTGCGTGCCATACGCGAATACGAACTCCAGCCGGAAAATGAGCGAAAAACCCTCCCCGAAGTGCTGCACAAAGTATCAAAAGAGTTCAAAGTCTCCGCCCACACCACACGCCTTGAATTGATGGACCTGCTTGCAGTCAAAGAGTGCACGGATGCGCGGTTTTTGCCGGAGCGGTTTGCGAAGATGGATGGGGAGGCGGTGGAGAGGAGGATTGGGGAGTTGGAGGGGATTGCATAATTATCGAATATGATTGAGAACGAAAATTGGTATAAATATTGCAGATGATATTATTAAAGAAAGGTAATATAAATATGAACGACGACATCCTCAACTCCCTCCCAATCAGCGAAGACGATATAATCCTGAATTTACGTTATCACGTTGTTTTCTTTGAAAAGAATGCATTGGTATCATTTCAGGAAGATTGGGTCATGAAACCGATTTTAAAGCATTTTAAGAATTATACCTGCAATAACTCCCTCCGGATAAAGGAAATAAAGGCATTGAATAATCAGGCGCTGCTTTTCGATTTCAAGCAGATCAGTCCGGATATATCGTTAGAAGATATGGCGAGCGGTATATTGTCACATTTAGAGGACGCTTTAACGATGGTACATATCAAAATATCCGATGATTTCTGGGAGAAAGCGGATATTTTTTCTGTCGGGGCGGAGGATGATGCTATAACGAATGGCGAAGAATATGTAAAAAGATTGAGAAAATGTCGAAAAAAGAGAAAGAGTGTTAATGATAATACGATTTAAATGCACAGATTTTCATAACTTCTAAAGCAAATACTTGCCTTATCTGTTTCCGTAACTGTTATGAATAATTCAATAAAATCAAAAATACTATTGACTTATTAAATGTAATAAGTTATTATTTATAATAATGTGGCATGTACGAGAACACAGAAACTTAGAAAAAGCGATTTCAAAGCTCCCTTTACAGGTTATTAGGAAATATGAGCTTTGGAAGGATATTGTTTTTAGACATGGGCCGGATAAATTAAAAGAATTTCCTGGATTTAATGATGAAAAACTTAAAGGAAATCGCGAAGGACAACGATCTTCCCGGCTTAATATTCAGTACAGGGTTATATATCAGATTGAGAACGATATCGTTTCAGTTTTCGTGATTGAAATAACACCACACAAGTATTAAGGATACTAAAACATGGGTACTATAAACTACAAGGATTTTGTTCCGGCTAAGAAGCACGCGGTTTTAACAACCGGCGAAGTCATTAAAATGCTCCGAGAATTAAAGGGCTGGACGCAGGAAGAGTTGGCAAAACATTCTAAAATATCCGCAACGAATATCAGCCTTCTGGAACATGATCGATTGGACATTGGGAAAAAAAGGGCTGAACAGCTTGCGAAAGCGTTTCAGGTTCACCCTGCTGTAATTATGTTTCCTGAATATGAATCGGAAGAGATAAGAAAGGCGGCGTAACAAGGTACTGGACGCTTATTTTCATTCTCCTTTAATTTCATCTATTCCACATTCCACTCCCCATTACTCCCGAATTTTATAGTAACCGCCTTTTCCTCCGTTTTAAACAATGATTGCTTTTTGATGTTTTTTGGGGAGATCAGTGCGGTTGTCGCAGTGATTCGTACAATCTCCTTTTCCGGTTCAAGGCGTTGTATCTCGGTATCGGAGAAGTTGCAGAAAACCTGCGTTTTATCAAGGGACAGTTTGATTTTTGCCGGTTTTTTGTTCGAATGATACCCGGCTTTATCGCGGTAAATCTCGCAGGTGCAGCGGTCTGCGGGGATAAACCGGCAGCCGTTTTCCGCAGTAACCTCTTTGATGTCATAATTCCTTAAAAACGACTTGAAATTATCTTCAAGCAGGTCATCATGGGAAAGGTCTTTGCAATTGACCACAAGCTTTGGCGTGATCTCCGAAAAAACAGGGTCGAGTGTGTGGATGATATTGTCATGAACGGAGGCAAGGAGAACAGCGTCGAATTTTTTAAACATGAAATGCCGCATCCAGGGATCGATCATGTTTCTGTAGAGCTGATCCGAAGGCTCCTGGCTGAAGCTCCCAATCAGCCATATTTTTTTATTGGGAAAACGGATGCCGGTCAGGTTTGCGCGTTCGTCGCAAAACAGGGTAATTTCGGAGCCGGGATTCAAATGACGGCAGAGGATTGATGCCGGGGTTACCAGGAATATAACCGGAACCGTCCATGCACAATAGCGTGATACAGCCTCCTTTTTGACTGCAGCAAGTCCCAGGAAAATAAGACAAAAGAGAATAATCAGCTCGGGGTAGGGAACAGGTACACTGACCGATGTATAGGCGGAAACAGAGGAGAGTTCCGCGGTTTTGATTATCAGGGTGAGAAAAAAACCGGCTATTTTCATCATTACTATTGATAAAGGTTCCCACAAAGCCTGGGCAACAATGCCTGCAAAGAAAAAATTCATCCCCAGTCCCATAAGAAACACGGCGAATATATTGGCGATAAGCCCCAGCAGAGAAATGGCGCCGAAGTGATAGACAAGCACCGGCAGCGTGGCGATAAAACAGGCGAACGAAAGGAAAAATGCATTGAGAATGGTTTTTATCGTAAGGTTGGCCACAGCATTGTCCCATTCCGGGATACAATGATCTTCAAATACCGGGTATAGGATTATAATACTCAAAGTCGCGACAAACGATAGTTGAAAACCGGGCGTGAAAAGGCTTTGCGGTGATATGATGAGCCAGAGTATGCCCGCAACGCCCAGCGAGTTGAGGGCGTAATTTTTTCTCTGAAAAATAAAGGAGAGCAGAATGATTGTCGCCATGACAACCGCGCGGAATAACGAGGGGATCAAACCCACGAAAAAAAGGTACAACCAGATGAATACGACCAGGATCACTATTTTTATTGTT
>Ga0105099_10000493_pt1 | contig 26903 bp, 27 predicted proteins | sample PPLLak3cmMay2015_2_FD_79138 | JGI IMG/M metagenome (GOLD analysis project Ga0105099, IMG submission 79138) | Freshwater sediment microbial communities from Prairie Pothole Lake near Jamestown, North Dakota, USA - PPLs Lake P8 Core (1) Depth... | ecosystem: Environmental > Aquatic > Freshwater >... | reverse complement strand
CTCAAATTTGACATCCCTGATCGCTTTAACAGAAACCCGACCACCTATCAGCTCTCCTATATTCGGCATGCTGCGAAAACGCTTACCGGTTTTTTCACATACTGAGACTATTTTCCGCATCTGATCACCTTTCACGGAAGGGATAGCAATCAGAATTTCATCAAATTCATCATCAAATTTCCCGATATCTCCGATGCTGCCCTTGACAGGTACCCCGTGAATTGATTTTCCCGGCTTATCACTGTCATCATCCAGAAAAGCCACAGGCTTCATTTTCATTACCGGACTATCTATCATCTCCCGCACAACTTTTTCTCCGGTATAACCGGCGCCAAGAATTATGACTCTCTTTTTGTTCTTATCGTTACTCCGGAATCCCTCAGCCATAACCGATCCACGGTTGAGTGCCAGCCGAACGCCAACCCGGATACCGCCGATAAAAAGAAGTGTTAAAATGAAATCAATAAAAAAAACTGATCGGGGAAAACCCTGAAACCGAAACAGAAAAGCAATTATCGCCGTAATTACCAGGGATGATGCCGCTACAGCGGTGAAAACTTTCTTCAGGTCAACCAGACTCGTGAAGCGCCACATACCGCGATAAAGGCCAAAGAAATAAAAAAACAACAGTTTAACGGGAATCATCAGCAACAAACCGGTCAAACACTGACGCCATTGTCCCTGATCCATGTAAAATTCAAATCGCAGCATATAGGCCGCAAAATGGGCCAGAAGCACCAATGCGGTATCAAGCAGCAACATATAATAGAAATTGGGATTCGTAAGTTGTCTGATCATAACTCTCCTTCTTTCCCTCTACTATCTTTTTACTCGGCCACTGTCTCCCGAGTAGTTATCAATAGCCCCTTTTTTTTAGCTGATCTCATTATGATGATGGAATATATAATTTGCAGAACAAGAAACGGTATAAAAATAAGTGTTCTTGGATTGCTGGGAATTCTAACCATCCAAATGGCAGCAAACCCCTGCAGGATGCAGATTCCATAGTGAAACAAGCTCACAGTTCTGTGAGTGTAACCGAGACGATTAAAGATTTGATATAAATGGGTCCTGTGAGCTTCCATAACATTTTCCCCTCTCAGTAACCGCCTGACAAATGTAAAGGATGTATCGTAAATGAAATTAAATAATAAAAGGGGTATTACCATGAAAGAGGTATGTGAATGATCATATCTGGAAGCGGTAATAGCAAGGACAGCAAAAACAAAACCTAAAAAAGCGCTTCCCACATCACCCATGAAAACACGGGCTGGAGGAAAATTATAGAAAAGAAATCCCAGAGAGCCCGTAATGAGGGTATAGCATATGATATAAACGAAAAAGCTTCCCTGTGTGAAAGTGATATAGCAGAAGAAGGTGCTTACAATGACCGCAACACCGGCTGCCAATCCGTCCAGACCATCCATGAAATTAAAGGCGTTTGTCAGCCCTAATATCCATATAAACGATATCGGATAGCCGATCAATCCAAGTTTTACATTTCCCATAAGAGGTAAGCTGATGATGTCCAGCACGATACCGGAAGACAATACAAGCAGAACAACTATCAACTGCGCGCTCAATTTATAAATAACAGGCCTGTGCGTATAATCGTCATAAAAACAATATCCGGCCGTAAATAATGAAGAAAAAACAAAACTGAAAAAAAACCAGCGCTCAATTACAGCTTTATCGGAAACAAAATAAATGACAATAACTCCGATCATGAACGTTGCCACAATAGAAATGCCACCCGATTTTGGCACCGGATCAGTATGGGAAGAGCGGTGGGTCGGATTATCCATAATTCTAAAATGATAAATCATGACCCTTGTCAGGATCATGGATAAAATCGTAAGAGATGCGCCAAAAGATAAATGAAGTAAGAGAATAGAATGTAACATGAATTACAGGCTCCCCAGACTTCTGCAAGCCTGACGCAATGCCGCATCTTTCTTTGCAAAATAAAACCGGGTCAAATTCTCTCCGGCTTTATTATAGTAAAATGATCCACAAGGCACACAGGCAATATCCGCCTTCCGTAGCAGATTCATCCCCCTTTCCTTGCTGTTTATCCCCGGCTGCCTGGAAATATCCGCCGGAACATAGCGTGCTTTCTGCCGAATATTCGGAGTCTTACAAACCACAAAACTCACACAATCGGTCAGCGAAGCATATACGGTATCATAGCGGTGAAAAACGGCAATGGCTTTCTGAAAAATGGTTTCGGTATTATGGACGATGCGTAACATGCCTTTTTCATTCACCTGTGTAAGTAAATCCAAACATCTCAATGCTCCCGGATTGCTACGTCATATCCCAGACGCGTTACCATCTAATCAATCACATAATCAGTGATGACAAATTGTTCTCGTTGCTTTTTCAACAAGACATATATTTTGACGGACTGAAGATAATACTGATCAGACGCATCGGTCACGGTAATCCAAGCTCCCGTATCCACAAAAATCATTGTTACTTTTTGGTCCTGTAAATGACGGCATCGTGGTTAAGTAATGAATCCGTTCGTCAAAGCCAAAATCGGGGACTATGTCGGGTTAGGTCATCGGCTGTCTACGCCCGCCCGTCCCTTTCCAGTTTCTCAAGCGCGTCTATTATCGAACGCCTCAGGCTCTCAACCCTTTTTAATGTGAAATTCTCAATCGGACTTCGCCTGAGATCTTTCAAAAGCAATAATGTTCCATAATTGGCATCATTCTTTCCCAGAAGCTGCATCTCAAGCCGGAACTGACACCTGCTACACAGTTCGGCAGTATCTTTGGCAGGCTCTAATAAACATACCCAGTCAGGCGGGTTTTTTCGCATGGTCACGCTGGAAACTGATTTGGGAGTTTTTCTGCGCTCAGCGCTGTTCCCTCCTGTCAGCCCTTCAAAAAGAGTGTCCGGTTTTTTATCTGTCGAATTGTTTAAATAAAGGGATGCAAAATCAAAATCCAATAATCTCAACGCATAGCTTACTTGATTCCACATTTCAGACATATTCACTGATCTTCCGATATCAATCTGGATACTCAAAAAACTCCTTCGCTCATGGCTCAAACCGGCCTCGTCGGTGAGGTCCTTAAACCATCCATATATCTTATCCGTCGCAAAGTATTCAAAATAACCAAGTTTCCGTACAAATATAACGGCGCCGGCTCCCAGTACTATGAGAAAGAGCCCCGCTCTCTCATCACGTATATTGACAATCGCCAACGCCAGCATACATAGAAACAGTGTAACCAGGTAAATAAACAGAACGGCTCTTCTGGTTGTCAGTCCCATCTCCACAAGCCGGTGATGAACATGGCCGCTGTCCGGAGCAAATATCTTCCTCCCCCTGATAAAACGACGCAGAGGAGAAAACATCGTATCAAATATGGGAACTCCCATTGCAAGCAACGGAATCAGCATTACAGCGCCAACCTGGCTCTTTACCGATCCCATGATCGACATGGCGGCCACGGCATAGCCCAGGAAGTAGCTGCCTCCATCACCTAAGAAGATACTTGCCGGATTGAAGTTGTATCTGAGAAACCCGAGAACCGCCCCGCCAAGAGCCGCAAAATACATCGATGAAAGATAATCTTCCTTCATGACCGAGAGAATGAACATGACAAGACAGGTGAAAAAAACCACTCCTGCAGCAAGGCCGTCCAATCCGTCGATCAGGTTCACCGCGTTGATAAAAAGCAGGAACCACAAGACGGTGACGGCGTAACTGAACACGCCGAACTGGATGCCGTAACTTCCGACAAAGAATCCTCCGATCGAAATCCCGCCCGCGAACGCTAATGTCGCTCCCGCAATCTGGAAGGGAAACTTGATCCATGGGCTGAGGCGTCTGAAATCATCCCAGAGTCCGCAGCCGAAGACAACCAGCGCCCCTGAGAATCCAAAAATCGTCCTCTGATCAAAGACAAACAACTCCGACACATGAGTGATGAAAAGGTTTGTCAGGGCCATGGTAACCGCAAAAGCAAGAAACACGGCCAGACCCCCGATTCGCGGAATGGGTATCGTATGAACCTTCCGCTCCGAGGGATAATCGAATGTGCCCAGACGAATTCCAAGCTGCTTCATCAGGGGTGTGAATATCAGGGAAAAGCCTGATGCCATGACAAACAGAAACAACAATGTGGTCATAGTTTATACTCCGTTTTTCCCTTTGATACGCTTCATTCAGTACACTTTTGTCTCATGCATGTCAAATCAGCAAAAAAATAGTTACCGATTTTGGCTCAAGGCTGAAATCGGTAACTAAGAATTATCGAGACAGGAATTTTTGTTTGAGAATCAGGAAGAAAAAGACAGGTGCTGAGATAAAAGTGCGCTTCCATAAACGTCTCGGCTCCTGAATCAGCCTCGGTAGCCACTCAAGACCATGTTTCATAAACCATGGATATTCGTTGCGCCTGATATTTCCGGAATAGAAATCAAAAACCCCACCGATAGCCCCGATGAATTTCACGTTCAATTTGTTCTTGTTCCGGTAAATCCACTTTTCCTGCTTTGGTGCCGTCATTCCGACCCACAGCACATCAGGCTTTACCGCATTTACGGCTTCAATTATCCGCCGGTTTTCTTCTTCGGTAAATTCATCCGTAAACGGCGGTGAATAGGTTCCCGCCACCCGCACATTCGGAAAATCTTTCGACATCTTTTCCCGGATCATGACAAGGATTTCTTCCGATGAACCGAGAAAAAAACAACTCCCATGCCCCTCCCGGTTCATTGCTTCATTCACCCCATGGAACACATCGCTGCCCGTAATTCGCTCCCGGATCCTGCCCCTCAGAATACGTGATGCCAGAACAATTCCGGCGCCATCCGGAACTATCATGCCGGCATCCAGCAGCGCCTTCCGAAACATATCATCTCCGGCAGCCCCAACCAGCGAATGCGGGTTTGCACACACAAGGGTTCTTGCCTTCCCGCCATCGGAAATCCAAGCGATAATCCGCGCAAGACAGGAGTCAATGCCACAAGAGATCACGGGATAATTCAGGATTCTTTCAGATGTCAGCATTCAATCGTCATTTGACTTCTTATAAGACGCGATGTTCCCTTGCGCTATCCTGTTCGATTTACCAAAAACAGCCTTGAGCCAAAATCGGCAGGATTTTTATCTAAGTTAAATTACTTCAGTTTGTAAATAACCCTGTTTTTTCATACCAGTTGACGGTTCGTCGAACCCCTTCTTTCATGATGATCGGAGATGGTCCTACCAGGTCAAGCATTTTCTTCATCGGAACTACATAATCCTGAATCATACTATTGTAACGACTGGTTGTCAGGAGAAAAGGGTGCCCTGTTAATTTAGTTATGATATCACCGCAAAATGCAAATAAACGTACTATTAACAGTGGCGCTATTCGGACGTTTCTGCCTGTTAAAGCAAGTGATAATTCATTAACCCATTCTAAAAGATTTATGGGTTCATCGCCGGCATACAATGTTTTGCCACATGTTGAAGAATCCCCATTTTTCAGCAAACATAGTATCTGAAAGGTCACATTTTCAACATAACCATAGCTTTTCATGCATGGGGTTTTTCCAGGATGAAGGTAATAGCCCTTTTTTATTGAATATAATAATTCTTTACCATATCGCACATGCCACGGGCCCCATATGTTTGTCGGACGAATGATGGTCCACCGGCAATTCAAGTTTGCGCGCCGAGTAAGCCTTTCTGTTTCGACTTTACTTCGGCCGTAGACAGTCCACGGGGAATAATCTTCATCATGTCTGGGAATATGCCCAGGTTTACAAACATATTGCGTGGATATAACAATCAAATCAGTAACAGTTTTATTTTGTTTCACAAGTCGAAGTATATTTTTAACACCCGTAGTATTTTCAGCATATCCTTCTTCAACAGTAGTATTTTCATCCACGTCGGTGCGCGCGGCAAGATGAATAACCCACTGGGGTCGAAATTCGGAAAATACTCGTGCTATTTGCTTAAAATCTTGAATATCTGATTGAACCCATAAGTGTCTATGATCAGAATTCAGCGGCGCTTTTTTATCAAGATTCACAACATCATATTGTTCGGTCAATAAAAGATGAACAAGATTCGTCCCGATAAAACCAGATCCGCCGGTCACTAATATTTTCATACAAACGCCTCATTAACATTTCTAAAAATTCTTTCGAAATGAATCCATTCTGATCTTTTTCGCTTTTTCATACGCACCCATCAGGGTTTGATAATACAATTCGTCAGAATATCTTTCCTCCAAAAGCAATCTGGCTTTATTCCCCATTTCAAAACAAAGTTTAGGTCTATCCCATAAAAATTTTATTTTTTCCGCTAATGTTTCAGGATCATTTGGTTTGGACAGCAAACCCGTCTCACCATCAATAATAACCTCAGGAATACCCCCGATATCAGAACCAATTACAGGAACGCCGAATCCCATAAATTCTAAAGCTACTGTTGGAAATGTTTCAAAACAAACGCTTGGCATTACACCAAAACGAGCGCCTTTGATAAAATCCGGGATTCGAGACCGGGAAAGCCACCCGACGAACTCTATATTTTTCGGTGCACTTCGGATTATTTGTCTATATTTACTGTAATCCCCGGCAATTTTTAATGGAATCGGATATATTTTTGCGGAGGCTATCAACTCCCTTATTCCTTTTTCCTTGCTAATACGGCCTAAATAAGCGATATATTTGTTCCCAGAAGGGTTGATAGTTTGATTTGGAAGTCTAATCGGATGCGGAACAACCATTGTCCTATTTGGCGAAAAACCCTCTTTTAATAGTCTTTGACGCAAAAATTCAGACCAAACTATGGTCATATCGGCATAATGCTGATATATTTTAAACCTCCTATGGATGAAATTACGTACCGCATATGAAATGCTCTCTAATATGTTATTTCTGCAATTTCGAATAACGCACCAGTGTTCTCCTGAATCCGTACATTTTTCACATACCCTACCCTTATATAAGCTAAGACCGGTGGGGCACATAGGACGTTGATCATGAGGATGCCAGACAGTTGGAATACCATTCCTTTGAAATTCATTCAAAACCGAAGGAGAAAATTGAGGGTACAGGTTATGCGCATGAACTATTTCGGGCTTAAAATCCTTTATTAATTGATATGCATGCCCGGCGGTTTTTTGGGAATAGATTCCAGAGAAAAAAAGACCAATCTTTCCGTTTACCGCCGGTTTGACTTTTTGGACATCCTGAGACCAGTAAGAGACTTCATTTCCGTGAATTTCAAGAATTCTAATGGTATTCTCAATTGAGAGATCCTCTCCTCCCCAGGTTAGCCGCTTATTATAAACTTGGATGACTCTCATTAGAACCGGATAAGGATGCTGTTGCGCTGAATGCCGCGCCTACTGTTGCGAATAATAAATTGCCAAACCACGCTACATACATAATGGTGTTGCCTGTTATCATCAGGAGTAATCCTGCCAAAAGACCGCCGCTGCTGACCCTGTACAGCCACTCAACATCAGCCGATCCGACTCCGACTTGCCTGTAACATTTGACTAAAAGCAAAATATAAGGCCATAAGTACAGAAGAAGCCCTGCCATACCGTAATCAAATAAAAGACGAATATAGTCATTATGGGGATGAGACCAGCCGCCGAACATCAAATTGCCAAATTTTACAGTTTCAGTTCCTCCATAGCCAAAAAAAGGTTTCTTTTTAATCATCTCAAGATAATAAGGCCAAGCATTCAGTCTGCCGCCGCTGCTTATTACCGACGGGTCTAATTCTATAATATCCTCGTAGGTCCCGGTCCCCTGTAACCCGGAATGCTTTCTGAAAATATTTTCTCTCACAGGTTGCATAGTAAAAGCATAAATCGCGGCTAAGCAGAGTAATATTACTATTACCACTCTCTTTCTCAGGGAAATGGAAAAGGGCCCGAAAAGAATCAGAAATGGGATTGTCAATATCGGCATTCGAGAAACAGTCAAAAAGCATACTGCGTAACTTAAACATAATGCGAGCAACCCTCTTTTGATGCCTCTTGTCCAGTCGACGATGCCCACAATTGCCGTTAGCGTCAAGGTCATACAAAATCCCTGGGGTATATTCCATGATGAAAATCCGTTCAATTCGCCATTCTGGATAACCGCCAACAAATAGTTAGCAACCGTCGCAAATAACATAAAATAGTATAAGAGCTGGATTTTTTTTAAATTCTTAAACCGCAGGCTTGATATCGCCATACCAACAAATACGGGTGATATAATGATGCAAATTCTCTGAATATCATCTCTATATGTAATATCTGAACGAAAGAGAATATAACTAAAAAAAGGAAGCCATGCTAACCATACAGACGGAACTACTCGTTTACGTTTTAAAAAGACATAACCTACTGAAAAAAACAAAACGATTAACCATGCCCAACCACAAAGGTTGAACCCGGCAACAGAATGTTTTCCAGCCCCAGACAAAATTGTTGCAAGGATAATAAGCAAAAATAATGATTCACCTGACGTTTTGCCGTGAGCATAGGACCGATTGTCTGTATATTTCATGGTTTTAGAAATGGATTTTCTATAATCAATCTCTTTCATGAGATGCCTTGGTAGAATATTAATATTTATTAGATTGTTGGGTAAATTGATAAGCCTGCGAAATTTTTTCAGCCAAATGAGTCCAGTTATATATCTGTGCCTTTTTAGAAGCTCCTTTGCTGAGGATTTCAATAAGATCAGGTTTTTGAATTAATGAAATCAGAGAAGAGGAGTAGGAATTGATTACACTTTTCAAATTCCCTACTTTGATCGGTATGCCGCATGTTTTATCAATGATATCGCTCTCTCTCCCATGACGAAGACAGATTATCGGAAGTCCGAGAGATAGTGCCTGCATAACAGATGTGGATTCAGCAGCCAGCAAATTTGTACACACGAATATATCACATTCATCTATCATTCGAATTGTTTCTCTTACAGGTAGCCAGCCATGCCAAACACACATGTTCCATATATCCAAATCTTTTGTTATTTTTTCCCATTCTGCTCGACAGGGTCCATCACCTGCAATATGAATACTTAACCGCCCTATTAACTCTGGCCTGCTCGCTGCATTTAGCAGAATTGGCAATCCTTTCAATGGAATAAATCTAGCTGCCCATGCAACTTTCAAAGGACGATTATTCCTATACTGATGCAAACGATATGACAATTCATCAGCAGCCTGTTCATGTGCAATAAAAGCTTTCACTCCGCAAGCCTTTTGAAATCTAGTTTGATCAAGTGAGGTTTGCACGAAAACACATGATGCCTTTCTAGCCGCTGAACAAACTCTATGGCTAATGTAGAACTGCAACACATTCATTATATTGCGTATAACATGAAGGCAACTTTCACGCATATCTAACATGGAAAGCAGTCTCCAACTTATGCCGATACTGCCTCCTGTTGGGCCCCATACAAAGGGGACTGGAAGCTGCCAGCAGTAGCCGGGTTCACGAAAAGAATTTCCTCGAAGATGGTGAACGATATCGAAATTTATTTCTTTATGAAGCTGTTTCGCCGTAATGAATGCTTTTTTTAACCATCTTTTATATGAAAGTACTTGATGAACAGGCAAGACGGGTCGGGAAGTATATATTTTTTTTAGCTTTTCACGATCAATAAAGATAAAATGAAGACGCTCGGAAACACTGGAATTGTTATAAAGATATTGTTCAATCTCCTCCTGATACTGTGTAGCCTCGGTTATAACCCATAGATCGTACGTCTTAGACAGGCGATATACAATCTGCCATGCTGAACCTGCTGTGTGCGCACTTACGGGACTGCATTCATATGCGACAACGAGTATACGCAAACGGTTCGACATGATATTACTCTGTAAAAGTTTCTTTCTTTTGGGAATGAGTCAGACAAAAAAACATGTGGCTGGAAAGTGGCGGAATGATAGAAATCAATGGCAAAATAATATTCTTTGCGCCCAGAAAACGATACTGCCAATATTCCGATGCCTCTGCTTGCAACCCTGAATATCCCCACAATGACAAAAATTCCTTCATGGTATATTCCCTTACATGATTACTTCCATCAGGTGTTCTGATAAAAGGATTGATTAAAGGGCTTTTTCCGACAAGCATTCGTAGCCTGAGACCTTTGAAGAACATCCAATTTTGGCCAAGTACAAGGAAGGCGATAATTTTAACCACATGAATACATTGAGTATTTAGAGGATAGCGCGAAAGCTTCACTTCGTGCCTAAATTTGAGCCTGACGCATTAATCGGTCAAAAGGGGAAGTTATGCAAAGGTCTCAGCCTATTAGACATGCGCACAAAATTAGGGGTGCTCAATATGATTTTCCCGCCGGGTTTTAAAAGTTTTACGGTTTCTGACAAAACTTCAAATGGCCATCTATTCAGGTGTTCAATTACCTCTATGTGGAGAATACAGTAAAAATTACCATGCAAGTTCGATTGAAAATTATCAATATTTGCATCATAGGATTCACATTTGATGCCGAACCCGGTAAAATTTTTTTTCATATCCTCGGTAATTAATCCGAATGCCACAGCTTCACATGAGTATGCGACATGTATAATCGCCAAAACATGACCAGGTCCAATTTCGACGACTTTAGAATCTTTTGAGATTCGAACATACTTTTCCACAAAGTCGAAACTTTTCAAATTGCGTTTTCGATATGTTTGAGCAGAGGTTAAAGCTTGACTTATTCTACAGTGAACTTGATCGTATAATTTATCTGCGTTTTTCATGTTCACCAACTCGGCTTAAAATTGTATCCAACAGTTGTGCCATACTCCTTGTTTGGTTTTTCCTGGTATAAAAATTAATTTTATCCGATAATCCGCTGTAATGAACATACCCTGTTGTTTCCCATTCCCTATACCAGTTCAATATAATATCTGCTAATCTATCAGATGAACCGCAGACGATCCCTGCTTTTGTTTCCTGTATGAGCTTGTCGGTTACATCTCCATCGCCTGGAACAGAAAGAATGGGTTTACCGGCAGCAAGATATTCAAAAATTTTAGATGTCATAATTCCCTTGCTGTTCGAATGGGTAAGCAGCAATAGTACAGACGCTTTCCGTTCTATTTCCACAATCGCATGGAAAGGAACGCGCCCCATTGTCTGAATGAGTCTTTTACAGGATTTCCCTTTGAAATAGCGTGAAAGTTCATCATGATGTACACCGTAAAATCTGACTCTGAGACGGCTCAAATCGCTTTTCCCTTGATCCAAAATAAGATCAAGCGCATCAAACAATAATGAAGGGGTCCGGTCCGAATAGATCAAGCCACAGTAAACAATTGTAAAATACTCATTGTCGTCGGCTTTCAATGACGTAAAATCATCCGGATCAAAGCCGTTATATACTACATGCACAGGGCTTTCATAACGGGTGGATAGTATATCGGCCAGGGGCTGGCTGACGGTAGTCATAGCAATTGACGAGGCACACAAAATCTTTTCCTGCTTCACATGAAGCCGCTTTATCCACTTATTGCCATCAGCAAACTCATCAGCAAGATCGCGAAAATCTGCAATCCACGGAATTCCTTTTTTTTGATGAATACAATCGGCTATGTTCAGAGTAATGTATGGAGGCGAAGTTGCTATTATCGCATCAAATTGAATTAGCGTAGTTAGTTCAACCGCAGATCGGCGCATATCCCGGAAAAGTTGAAATGGATAAAATACTGGTAATATTTTGCGTGAAAATCTGTCTATTAATCCACTGATGGATCTGTCGTCGTGCGTAATATAAGGTATCCGGACGACCTTAAAGGTGTCCTTATCCATCAATTCAGGATCAAAACAACCCATTGAGTTCGTTCGGTTCCAGTTGGCACAGATGACAGCCGGTTCCCATCCGAATTCCGGAAGATATTTTGCAAATTTTGCAACTCGGTGAGCAGAAGGTAAATCGCTTGGATAATAGCCTCTTGAAATTAAGAGCACTTTTTTCATTGCATATAGGAGATCCTAATTTTAAAAAAATATTTATAACACCCTGTTCCACAATAACACAGCCAAGAGCAATGAACTACCCCGCAGCAAGCTACGGGATATCAAAAAAAAACGATGAACGAAGAAGCTTCGGGGAATTAAAATTTATGATATAGGTAATATTTTCCTGAGAAAAGGGTACTAACGGCAAACCAGGCTTCTTACTATGAACACACTGCTTCGGCCATTCCCGTAAAGGTCGGCTTTGGCGATTTTAAAATCCTTAATATTATTCAATACTGCAGAGATCAAACCAGGTTGTGCGCCCACAAGCCGGTTGGCGCCGCATGCTATCAACTCTACCCACTCGGTTTCATCACGCAGGGTAATACAGGGCACTTGTTGGAAATAAGCCTCCTTCTGGACACCTCCACTGTCGGTGGCAATCAACGCGGCATGCTTTTCGAGCATCACCATATCCAAGTAGCCGACGGGATCAATCACCTTGATCATTCCAGTCAAGCGGAAGCCGTAATCCTTTAAGCGTTTGCGCGAGCGCGGGTGTATCGGCCACACAATCTGCATCGGCGCATCGGCAAAACCCTCAAGGATATTGCGCATGCGGTCGGAATCGTCGGTGTTTTCCGGACGATGAATGGTGACAAGAATGTATCCTTTGGGAATCAGTCTCAGGGTATCCAAAATATGACTTTGCTTCCTGGCTTTTTCGCTGTAGTACAGCGCTGCGTCATACATCACATCACCTACGTTCTGAACCATGTCGCCCGCAATGCCCTCTGCTGCCAGGTTTTTGACCGCGGTTTCGGTGGGCGCAAAAAGCAGGTCGGATGCATGGTCGGTCAGTATGCGGTTGATTTCTTCTGGCATATGGCGGTTAAAGGAGCGCAGACCGGCTTCCACATGAGCCACGGGAATATGAAGCTTCACCGCAGCCAGAACGCCTGCCAGTGTGGAGTCCGTATCGCCATAAACCAGCACATGGTCCGGTTTTTCATCGAGCAGGACTCCTTCAATTTTTTCAATCATGCGCCCGGTATTCTGCCCGTGCGTCCCGCCACCGACACCAAGGTGATAATGGGGAGATGGAATCTCCAGTTCCTCGAAAAACACGTCGGACATATAGGCATCGTAATGCTGGCCCGTGTGGACGAGTACTTCGTCAACTTCCGGGCGATGTTTCCTGAAGGCCAGCGAAACAACCGCAGCCTTGATGAAATGCGGTCGGGCACCAACAACCATGGCTATTTTCATGCTTGCCCCTTATTGAAAAACTCCGGCTTTGCGTTAACCCTCTCGGCCGGATTTCCTGCAACAATCTCGCCTGTGCCGACATGTTCTGTTATGATCAATCCTGCACCAATCAGAGCGCCATCGCCAATCGGCACTCCCGATAGCAACTTGAATATCTTGCACCATCTTGAAATAAATTTAATTATCTCTTCTGCCAACTCAAACAAAGAGTACTTTTTATTCAAACATGTACATGTTTTATCCGCGAAACAGAGAGATAAAATCCGACCGATATAAAGAAAGTCAAGGCATAAGAAACAGTCGATGCAAGCGCAGCCCCAACTACACCCATTTTTGGGATAAGGATTAGATCAAGGATTATAGTTACTACGAGCGAGAGTCCTGATGTGATGGAGTTGTAGTGCGGGTACCCTCTTCCGGCTATGTCATTGGCCAATACTTTCCCTGCCCCTAAAAGCACAACGCCGGGCAACAGGGCCAGAAGGGGTATATACGCATCAAGAAAGACGCTGGAAAAGACGACAAGAATGATCAGCTTGCCGAATAGCGCCAGTCCTATTGCCCCCAAAATGGTAATGGCCAAGATGATCCGGAATACCTGTGGTGTAAAACTGTTCATGGCCTCTTGATTGGAATTTGCCGACTTTGGGAAGATAACAAAACTTGCTGCATTTGGGAGTTGCCATAACAGTTCCGCCATCACAACGGAGACACCATAAATGCCGACGCTTACCGGTCCAAGAATGAAGTTGACAATGAACACATCCAATCTATAGTTAAAAAATTGCAATAAATTAGCTATATAACATTTAAGACCATACATGAGGGTTGTTCTTACAACTTGAGAATCCCATTTCGGCCGGAAACACGCCCCCTCTCGCTTTGCACATTGACCGGTCGCAAAGAGCATGGCGACTTGCACAGCCAGCACTGCAAGAAGAGCACCCAAGATTCCGAATTCCAGACCGATAACGAGTGCTGCCATGAACAAGACGGTCAATAGAGATCCGACGACGGTGAGAATATTGAGCGTTATAATGCGCTGAAGGCCCTGGAGAATGCTATTCAAATTGCTATTCAGAAGACCTATGGGTAATGCGACCATTCCCAGCATCAAATAATCTGATGAAACACCGGGGAAAAGGACGTGCAGAAAATCGCCCATTAAAATCAGCAGCACAACCATGACCCCGACTAAAGTGCCTATCATGGAAAATGCCACCGAATTGGCCGTCAATTGGTGGACAGGAAGCCGTCCCGATCCTACATAATAAACATTGGCTGGGCCCAAACCTGCGCCGAGAAACATCTGAAACATCGCGGGGACCATGAAGATCATGGCCAGTTGGCCTTTGCCCGATGGACCGAGCCATCGTGCGGTAATCGCTGAGGTGGCCAAGGACAAGAGCAGCGTCACGCCCTGAGCGATCACGGTTGAACCAACCTGATGAACAAATACATTCTTGGTGATCCGGCTGGCTAATGCATTATATGTAATGCATTGAGAACTATTAATTGTTTGAGACGGTTTCAAAATATCCTCATCTAAACAGCTCGCAAAGCATCTCTCGAAATTTGCCTTTCCAAACATCTGTTGAATAATGCTTTACCACATAATTGTGGCCTGCTTCATTAGGTTGCCAGTTCGATAATATTTCCTGCATAATCTCTTGTAAACCCTCGTATTTCTCAACATGAATTGTATGGGGAAATTTATAGGTCCAGAAAACATGTAATTTATAAAACATAGATTCCAACACGCTCAATGAGAGGCCATCATGTTCAGTAAAGCGTAAGAAACATTTTGAGTGTAGGTAAATATCGATCATTCTTTGAATATCCGTCTTTCCAATGAGCGTGATATTCTCTGGATGATCAGGTACATTAATATTTTTGCTGATATCGATATCGTCCGGCATGATGACGAGAAAGGAACTATAAGGGAGATATTCGGCAAGCTTTATCAGTTTATCTCCGCCATAGAAATTGAAGCGTCCTAGTGGAATGTAGCTAAGAAAATCTATAGTCTTATTAACCCCAATGTTTTCATGGCTCATTGTTTTTAAATCTATAGTTGTAAGGGGAAAGAATTCAGCCCTTATTCCTAAAGCAGCCAATTCGTCTGCAAGCCAGGGACTTCCTGCTAAATGAACAACACCTTTCAATTCATGTATAATTTCTTTTATTTTTCGTACAATTTTTAAACTAAACTTTTGTGGATAACATTGATAATTCAAAACATCAGTCCCTATCCAATGTATTATCAGTTTCGGTTTCTGATGTATTAACAGATGAAAATAATTCTTAATCGAAGGACCGGGTCCATAAATCCAATAATAAAGGTCAGCATTTTTTATTTCCGCCTTATCTGTCAGAATAGTAAAATCCTCATCGGATGAGAGACAACTCTTAATCAATTCAAGATGATAAGGATTACCCCCTACTAAAACTTTCTTTGGGCTATAATTGTACATGGCTACAATCATGTATTCCATCAATGAAATTACTTATGAGATTTGCTGAGGCTATACCATCAATTATTGCCCCTTCCATCGAATCGTATTTCCAGCTCCCATAACGTCCGGCCAAAAAAACATTATAAGCTTTCAGCTTTTCGCTTATACATGAGATATTATCCCGCCATTTCAGATCGCAAGTTACATATGCTGGTTCGATATCTATAATTTTAATTAACTCGATATTATCAATATTAAATATAGATAGATCTCTAAGTTCAGACAGAATTTCCTGAAATGTAGGAAGGCTTTCCATTAGATCATGGGAAGATGCAGATTCGATATATAGGATGTCCTTGCCATCGACGCTCAGAGACGGTGAGAACCAGCTATAATTTCCTACTCGATAAATTTTTTTTGACGCATCAGGCACGTATATCCACGAGCATTTTGGGGCGTCCAATCTCGGAATAGCGGCAATAAAAGCTCTGACAACACTATATTTCAGTCTGTCTGCATAAGTATATAAATCGGATATATTCATCAAGTTGGGTAACGGAATCGTAGATATCAGATATTCATACTTGAAAGAACGATCTATAGAATATATAATTTTTTTTTCAAAGTCGATCTTAGTCGCCGGGTGATTCATAAAGGTAAGATCTTTTACATGCTCGTATATTGCATTTGATATTGTTTGAATTCCCCCGGTTTTCGGATAATAAAATGCAGTATTATATCCTGAATCATCATTGACTTTTCTTTTATATGCTCCTTCAAGAACTTTATTATAATCAGGTCCTGGAACATATTCTTCCATCCAATCAATACTCAACTGCGATAAGTCTATTGACCACAGTTTTTCATTATAGGGGATCATGAAAAGATCGGATATGCCCTTACCAAAAAAAGAGTAGCAATAGTCCTTAAAAGATCTTCCCTTTTGATAGGGGGTAATATCTTTCTGTGTTTTTATAAATTCTTTTACACAATAATCTCTTTGTTTTTCATCAAGATAAGATAGATTATACTGAAAAGGATAAGGAACTAACTGGCCGTCAAAATATATGTAGGCGGATCTGACAACTACGTCCAACTTCTTCATTAATCCCAATTCTTTAAAAATAAATTTTTTTGATTCATCACATTTTAAATGAAGGGCATGCCCCGTGAGATCAAATAAATATTCCCCTTCTTTTATTGTTCGGGCCGTGCCTCCTATCTCGTTAGTCTTCTCAAGTAACAATACAGATTCGTTTTGTAATTTTTTACTCAATTTATATGCGGCGGTGAGCCCGGTCAGCCCTCCGCCCAATATTACAATACGTTTACTTTCCGGCATGAATATACTCTGAGTAGAAATTAATCCTCGATATTTGTTTGCGGATAATAAGTGTTGATATTTTCTTTAGGATTAAGTTGATAAAAATGCCCGGAATAATAATTACTGATTTATTGGAACACATCAAATTTATCTATAAGGCAAAAATCACAATAACGCCGAAGCTTGCTTTCTTTTTTATCGATAATAGAACCCGTTTCAAATCGAATATAGTTATGGGTATTATATTTCTTAATCACTCAGGGGCATTGCTCCATACCGAATATTAATGGATTCGAAAAAGACTAATCGGAAGATTGCTAATCATAACATTTTTTTCACCTAAAAAGCGTGAATGACAGCAAGCTACCGTTGAGCATTACGAATTGAAAGAGAGTAATGCTCAAGTGCACCTGCCGCTGCTACTGAGCGCCAGCGGAATAGCAGTCAGGTGGAGCGCATAGATAAGCTGCTCATGATTTTCACAGCGACTTGTTCACTAAGGCGATTGTAGCAAATATATTCACACTCCAACCCTGTACGCCTAAGAAACTCCTTAAATGCCATATATTCACATTCCTCCCAACCAGGATAATTAAAATACTCGTCAAACACAATAACGCAGCCTGGATGAATTCTGCCTCCCAATAGCTCAAAAATTGTTCTCGTAGATGAATAAAGGTCGCAATCAACATGAAGAAATCCTATGGATTCGTCGTGATCCTTGATAAATGCTGGAAGAGTTCTGTCAAACCACCCCTGTATTAAAACCACATTGGGTCGCACTTTTGGAAGTGCAGCCACTTCAAAATGCCCCTTTCCAAAACCATCACGCCATCGTTCGGGCAATCCTTCAAATGAATCAAATCCATAAATCGTTCGGTTTGTGAGTGATGCAATATGGTTTATTGTATTCCCAGTATATACGCCAAATTCACAGATCAAATTGTGTTTCTCTAAATCTGCACTTTTTATAGCCTTTGTCAGTAATTCTAGTTTTGAAGATACCGAATCAACATCCCTCATGTGTTTCGCAACGTAATCAGCGGCCGACTCGGTGGCTCTGCGCTGTAATATCTTTCCAATATCTTGGTCTTGACTATTAGCGTCTGATATTCCTCTTAATTCATATCTAATAGAGTATCTGATTGGTGAACTCAGAATTAAGAAAGCCCTTTTAAGAATTCTTTTTAGCATAATATCTCCGGTATTTCGCAACTAACGAGACTGTCGAAAAACCACTTTTCGAACCGAGATCCTTGCATAACTACCAGAAAATTGTTTTTTGCTAATGTCTTATTAATTCTCATACACATAAATAACATGCTATTTTATATTAACATATTGATATTGCTTGGCTTATCTGCCATGCATTTGGTCAACGACCTCGAGGCATGCAAGAAAGGCGCGAAATGCAGGAAACTTAAATACTTTTGCACAAGTTCAGAATCCGGGGTTGAGTGCGATTGTCGCATCTTTCTTCTAAAATCTTTTACCGAGGTTCTGATATTCCGTACAATCAGGATTGCCGCTCGCCGTATTCACGCATCCAACCGGGCAGCCTGTCTGGATAATGATTATCTGGACATAGCCGGGAGCTTTCTTTGCTACTACCACCCCGGCGCTGTTAATATGGAAGCGTGCCCCGACGATGGTTACAATTTTCTTAAATATTTATTTTTACGGGATTAACAGGATTGACTTGATTTTTTTATACAAAAGCCCCTCAACTCAGGACAGGATAACCAACCCTTCATTTTTTTTCTGATATTTCTTTTCACATTCGATACATTCAAAATCATCTGATAAACGCTCACCGCATGCGCACACCCATCCGATTTGTTTGGCTGGATTCCCCACCAATAAGACATGATTCGGCACGTTTGTATTCACTACGGCCCCGGCACCTATAAAGGCATATTTGCCGATGGTTATGCCGCAGACAATAGTGCAGTTGGCTCCAAGGGTGGCACCTCGCTTGACCAAGGTTGGGCGTACCTGATCCATCTTTCGGATCTCTGCCCTCGGATTGTATATATTGGTAAACACCATTGAAGGACCGCAAAAAACATAATCCTCAAGTATAACACCTTTATAAATCGAAACGTTATTTTGAATCTTACAGCCATTACCTATAATTACATCATCGGCGATAAATACGTTCTGGCCGATGCTGCATTGTTCCCCTATCACTGCTCCGGCGCAAATATGCGTCCAGTGCCAGATGCGTGTGCCTGCTCCGATTTTTGCTCCTGAGTCAACGATGGCAGTTTCGTGTATAAAAACTTCAGACATACTGTAACCTCTCACTTCTCACTCCTTCTTTTTCTGCATAAAGGATGACACTCGCCGATGTTCATCACCTGCCTTGCGCTTCGAATATTCGCAACCGTATCGACCGCTACCCATTGAGATCTTTGCATAACGCCCCCCTTTTCACGATTACTGTGTCAAGCTCAAATTTCAATCCTCTAAATACTTCAATGTATTCCTGCGGTTGCACGAAGTGAAGCGTAAGCGCTATATTATTACCTCCCTTGTACTTGAGCAAAATTTGACGTTCTTCAAAAGTCTCCCGGTTTACCTCCAGATCAAACCCTCTTTCTGAAATGGGTCGACTGGGGTTCATCAACGTATCAATCTACTCTGCCGAAAAACTGTTTTGGGTTTCGAGTTTTGGGTTATGGGTTATGACGATAACAGCCTTAAGGTTGAAAAACGAGAAACGCACAGAAAGCAAAAAAACTGTTTTGAGTGTTTTGTGTTGAAACAAAAGGAAAATTGACTCTCTTAAGCCTTGATTTTTGGTCTATTTCAAGACAATATTATTAATTTACCATATTCTACTTACTGATATTTTTAAAAATTGATGAAATGCCATTATCTGGAATCTCTTAAGTTTTAAACCTCTCCAAACCCCTTATAGCTCCGCTCTCTCGATTACAAGATACGAGGTGTGCATATTGGAAGTTTATATATGAGGCATACCTATAACGTTTCAGAACAGCAAATATTTATTTGCCTATATTGCCTTAAATGTCAATACATATTTACCTGTTTTTTAAGGAAATAACTAGTTTTGTTTCTGGCGAGATCGGACCTGTTACTATAGCAATTATTTCTATTCGCCGGTATGGGGTAGAGTAGTTTTTGAAACTATTTCATTTAGAACCGGATCATTTGTCAGCCTGTCCAGGCATGCGGTAAGTTCACTGAATTCCGACATTGTTTTAAATTCCATATTGATAATAAAAGTATTTCCTTCAAAGTCGACGGGCGGTATGAGTTTTATTCCTCCGGCGAGCGCAAGTTTCTTTAAATTTCTCCTGAAATAATCTTCAGCCTTAACGATTGCCGGGAAACGCCGCGATTTGAGAAATTGCCTTATTTTATGAGTTTTACGGTTCCGGTCTGAATTTTTATCCGAAAGAATATTCTGAAAATCGGCGCTATTAATCAATTCCAGAACTGAAAGCCCTTCCCGGATTGAAATCTCATGGGAAAGCGTAAGAAATTCCTTCTGCTTGTTGAGGCTCAACTTTAAATTGTCGAAAATTTCTGCAAACTGGCTTCCGGACTTATCATATTCAGGTTTGACAAGTTCAAGAGCCACCGCCATTGAAACAGCTCCTGAAAGAACATATTGCTGCAACTGTTCTGGAAGGTCGCATAATCTTGCTATTTTTCCGGCCAGAGCCGGATTATCCGGAAGCCCGAGCACAGAAGCTGCCGCAGCGAGATTCTTCCCGATGCAGAAACCAGATAGTATTTTATAACACCTTGATATTTCAATTAAATTCAATGGCCTCTGATGAAAATTATCGGCTATTGCAAGATTTGCGCACTCGAACCTGTCCGTACCCGATTCCATCACTCTTGCTGAAATATTCGTCCAGCCAAGATTTACAGCAGACAGTACGCGCCTGAATCCGCTGATAACCGAAAATCCTGATTTGTTTCTGATTACTACAGGCGGGTTGATAAGTCCTGTATTTTTTATTGAACCGGACAGTAGATCTATGTTCTCTTCAGTTGTTATCCTGAATGCGTGATCCTCAATGTCTATTGAGGAAAGGAGGATAATTTCATCCTTCCATGTCATAATTCGGAACCGGTCAGACGTTTCAATGCTTCCATGTATTTGCTGCGGGTGTTCTCTATGACTTCTTTCGGAAGGGACGGAGCGGGAGGTTTCCTGTTCCATTTTATGGAGATGAGATAATCCCTTAAATACTGCTTGTCGAAACTCAACTGCGTACCGCCGGGTTTATAGGAATCCTTCGGCCAGAATCTTGAAGAATCGGGCGTCAGAACCTCGTCTATTATTATAACCTCGTTTTCCACGATTCCGAATTCAAATTTCGTATCGGCAATAATAATACCTTTTTGAGAGGCAAGTTTTGATCCTTTTATGTATATTTCAATGCTCAGTTCTTTAACTTTTTCAGCAAGTTTTCTTCCTATTCTTTTAACAGTTTCATCAAAATCGATGTTTATATCATGGTTACCGGCGTCTTCCTTTGTTGAAGGGGTAAATACCGGTTCCGGCAACTGATCAGACTCTTTCAGGCCTTTCGGAAGCCTTACACCGCAGACCTCGCCACTTTCCTGATAGGAACTCCATCCTGAGCCTGACAGATAACCCCTTACCACGCATTCAACGGAAAGGGGTTCAGCTTTTTTTACAAGCATGCTTCTTCCGTCGAGCTCTTTGGAATATTTTCTGCATTCAGCGGGGTATTCGGCCAAATTGTTTGAAATGACATGATTCTTAACAATGGGTTTGATTGCATCAAACCAGAATAATGAAATTTTTGATAAAATTTTGCCTTTATCAGGTATCGGGTCCGGCATCACAACATCAAATGCCGAAATCCTGTCAGTGGCAATCATTAATAGCTTGTCGCCAAGGTCGTAAACATCCCTTACTTTACCTCTTTTCAATAGCCTGATATCGCTGAAACAGGTTTCACAAACCGCATGTACCATTCATTTCCCCTTTCTTTTCATATCTCCCATAAAAGCGGCTATATATTTTTTTACAATTTCAAGGGAAGATTTTTTAATCCGGTTGAATCTGATGCCTATCTCATACTTCCCACTGCTTCCCGGAACATTATGAACAGCCCTGCCTTTTATATCCACTAACTCATCTTTCAATCCTATCGAGAGCTGAACAATGTTTTTAGGATCTACAGGGAAATGGGTTTCAAGCCTTATTCCGGATTCTGAGACATCAAGGGTCCTTCCCATTCCCTGTTTTATTAAAACATTCTTGTCATATACACCGACATAAAGCAGATTGATCGATCTCACTCTCAAGTGTTTTCTTTTATTTTCTGTCATCTCTCCTACCTTTTTTTGTAAATCGGACAAAGTTGATGAAATTGCAGAAAGTACAATTTTTATCACCGGGATCACGAATCCGCTCGGATCCGTCTGCTTCTCCGCCTCAGGCGGATTCGTGGTTTTATAAAATTATTAAGTTTTTACGACTTCTTATGAATGTATCAATCTTGACAGCCCCATTTGAAAGTGAAGCTCGCCGCTCACAGAGCGGGGCTTGTAGGGCACGTTCCGGTCAAAAAAAGCTATTTTTTATCGCCGTTTGTCTTTTATACATCTCGATTGCGACCATAGTGGTTGCTGATATACAGGATCCGAGATTTTCAAGGATATTTTTAAAAGTTACTGACAACTGATCATACTCTTTATTAATATTACCGATATCAAGATCGCTGACCTTGATATCTTTTGAAGCGAAAACAGATGCGGAATGGGGTTCCTGACCGATATTGATGAAAGGAATATTACCGATAAAATCTCCCTCGGAAAGGCTCAATATAGGAAGATAGCCGCTTTTTGTATTACGGGCTATAAAGGCCTCTCCTTCGGTAATCATATATGCGCTGGTATTGTTTGTGCCTTGCTCAATAAGCACCTTTTTACCTCTTAACATCTCGTTAATTCTAATTTTACCTGAATTGATATCAACAAGCATGTTTGTCTGCTTCTTCAGCCTGCTGTCGAGACTTTTTATTATCTCCTTTAATTCATTTGATAATTTTGTATATTCGCCATATAGCCTCTGCGAATCAATCAGCCCCAGTTGAACTGTTCCTGCTGCCACGGCTGAAGCGCCTCGCACATTCTGGCCCGGCATCACAGCCGATATGCTTCCGATAAATGAACCGTCTGTTAATCTCACTATCGCGATGGGCCCCTGAGAAGTCTCTTTGACAATTTCAACGGTTCCTTCGAGTATGGTCCATATCCAGTTTCCGAATTTGCCTTCCGAAATAATTTTGTCACCGTCATAATGTTCTTCTTCATCTACAACGTACATATAATCGACGAGAGGGCCTCTTATCACCGGGATAGCAGGTTCTTTTTCAGAGCTTTCGGCAAACGCCTTTGTATAAGAGACAGGTCCCAGTTTCTCAATCTGTCCGTCATCCAGCATGCTCAGGGCATCCAGTGTTATTTCCATCCTGCTTTTTTGTACAGAGTTCTTTGTTTTTACATCTTCCCTGGAAAACTCAAATTCGCCGTCGATCCACCCGAAAAGGGCATATGCTGCATCAAGCCCCTGTTTGGCTCCGGCCTCGGCATTGACAATATTTCCTTTCACAAAATAGATAAATCCGGGTTCCTGAACATACTTGCTCTTAATTTTCAATATGCCTGTGCTGCCGTTTGTGCCGAAAATTTGTATAAGCTCTCCTAGATTAAGAAAAGTCAAGCTTCCTGAAAGGGATATACTATTCATTTCCTACTGCGCCCATTTGAATTCTTTCTGTAAATGAACAAGAGTCAATTTCATGCACTCTTTCAAACTACTGCCTACACCTTCACCCGTTAATGCACTTGCAGGAAAAAAAGGAACTTTAAGTTGTTTGTTAAGATCGTTCTGCATCATTTCTATAGACATTATTGGTATGCTTCCGCCAACATCTCTTTTATTATATTGCAGTATAAGCGGAATCTTAAAAATATTGAGGCCGCACTCCTTGAGATTCTGATCAAGATCCTTGAGCGAGAGTATGTTTTTTTCCCGCCGGATGGTAAAAGAATCTGCAACAAAAACTATTCCGTCAGCTCCTTTAAGAACCAGTTTCCGGGTGGAACTGTATTGGACCTGCCCCGGTACAGTATAAAGCTGAACCTTGACATCGCATCCCTTGATTTTGCCCAGACCCATCGGAAGAAAATCAAAGAAAAGAGTTCTGTCACCTTCGGTATCTATAGTTACCATCTGGTCGGCAACCTGTTTTTTATATGTCTTGAAAATATATTCAAGGTTTGTTGTTTTGCCTGACCTCCCCGGACCATAATAGACTATCTTACATTCGATTTCACGATTTTTTAAATTAAATACCGCCATCAGATATAACTCCGTTCGAGAAGATATTGCATGCTAATTTGTGAACATTTTTAAATCGAGGCTGTAACTTCCCATTTTAGGCCCTGAGCCGATTCTGGAGAAGGAGGATACAACTCCTGACCCGTTTAGAATGGCAATGGGGGAGTAAAACTGGACATCGTTCAATTTGACACCTGCCTTCATATTTGCGATCAAGAATTTCTCTCTGATCGGCACAAGGAGGCTGACTACATTTCCTGATTGAAATGACACGTCCAGAATAATTTCAGGGAGCTTTTTCCCTTCCATTTGCAGAATTATTCCAACAGAACTTACATCCAAAAATTCTTCTTCCTCTTTCGCCGTTTCGGGCATTTCAATAAGAGGTTTTATTGCCGGCTTTGCTTTCTCGGGCACTTTTTTTGCTGCGACATCCTCTTTTAAAACCGCTTTTTCTTCTTTCACCGCGGGAAGCTCACTCTTGATTCCTTTCTCCTTCAAAAGATTTTCTAAAAAAAATCTTATTTTTTCCAACTGTCCAAGAGTGAAAATGTCGAGTGTCATCCATTCTTTATACTGGGAAACAGCTCCTTCCGTCAAAGAAGAAGCTAAGTAGCAACGTATAATATTTTTCGCAGCAACAAGCCTGAAGGATTCCATCTTCAGCAAATCTTTGAATTCCTTTATCGCTCTTTCATACTGTCCGAATTTCGTGAGAGCTATCGCTCCTTCAAGAGCTGCTGATTCCTTATCGGTTGAAAACGAAAACTTCGCTTTTATCAAATTCTGAATTTCAACAGGCATTTCGGGAGGTTTTGCAGGATCATTATATTTTGCAATAGTCTGTTTAAGTAATTCAATTTTCTTTGTAATTCCATCAACAAGTTGTTTTCCGCTTTCAGGCTTAACATTTTTTTCAATAAGTTCCGAAGCGTGTTTGAACTTGACCATGGCTTCGTTAAATAAACCCTGGGTTCTGTAAATCTCTGCTTCTCTCAAAACCGATTTAATCTCTTCCTTAATACCCATAATTACCTCATGAGTTTTTAAAACATTTCATTCTTTTCACTAAGCAACTGCACAATTATTGAATTAGTTTTTTCTATATCTCAATTTATGACTTGATGTCAATAATTCATAAATCAAAACATATTGACAATAATTAAAATTATTATTATCTCATCACTCAAAAAGGAATTGACGATATTTGAAACTGTACGCCAAAAGATGACAAACCGGCTTTTTACAAAGCCGTCAAAAGTAATAACAAATCAACAAGGAGCCTTTATGGACAAGAAAGTAACAGTTATCGGAGCAGGAAATGTCGGAGCCACGGCCGCCCAGCGCTTGGCTGAAAAAGAATTATGCGACGTCGTTTTAATAGATATTGTTGAAGGAGTACCCCAGGGAAAAGCTCTCGACCTTACCGAAGCGGCTCCCATAGAGAAACATGACGCCCATATCATGGGACATAACAGCTATGAAGCCTCAGCCGGATCCGATATCATCATAATCACGGCCGGCATTCCGAGAAAACCGGGCATGAGCCGGGATGATCTGATCGGCACAAATGCAGGGATTGTTAAAAACGTAACGAAACAGGTGGCGGCTCTTTCTCCCAAAGCAGTTATCATCATAGTCAGTAATCCTCTTGACGCAATGTGCCATGTTGCATTCGAAGCAAGCGGTTTCCCCAAAAGCAGGGTAATAGGCATGGCAGGAGTTCTCGACTCAGCGCGCTTCAGGGCTTTTATAGCCATGGAGCTGAATGTCTCGGTTGAAAACACACATGCTTTCGTTCTTGGCGGGCATGGAGATACCATGGTTCCCCTCCCGAGATATTCGACTGTCGCCGGAATCCCGATAACCGAACTGCTTTCAAAGGAGAAAATTGACGCCCTTGTTAAAAGAACCGCGACCGGGGGCGCTGAAATAGTTTCTCTTTTAAAAACAGGAAGCGCTTATTATGCGCCGGCCTCGGCAGCGGTTGAAATGGCCGAATCGATTTTAAAGGACAAGAAAAAAATACTTCCATGCGCTGCATACCTAGAAGGTGAGTACGGAATAAACGGCCTTTTTATAGGCGTCCCGGTAAAACTGGGCTCAAAAGGCGTCGAAGAGATCATACAGATCAAGCTCACCGATGAAGAAAAAGCGGCGTTGAAGAAATCGGCTGACGCGGTCGCTGAATTGAAAACGGTCTTAAAGAAACTGGGCACCTGATACTATTCTATAGGTCGAGCATGGGTACAGGCATATGCGGCTACCGTTGAAGAAAATACGGAAAAGATTCCGGCGGCTCGTAAACACTTGTAACCATGCTCGGCCTTACCGATCCAGAGTTTCTTTTATATTTTCTGCAATTTCTGAGGTTATCCCGGGCAGCGCACACAGCTCATCATGCGTCGCAGCCCGGATTTTTTTGAAACTGCCGAAATGCTTTAAAAGCGTTCCTTTTTTCTTTTTGCCTATTCCTTCAATATCATCCAGAGCAGAATGAACCGATTTTTTGCGGATCTGCTTCCTGTGGAAAGATATTGCAAAACGATGCG
>Ga0105099_10000492_pt1 | contig 26952 bp, 24 predicted proteins | sample PPLLak3cmMay2015_2_FD_79138 | JGI IMG/M metagenome (GOLD analysis project Ga0105099, IMG submission 79138) | Freshwater sediment microbial communities from Prairie Pothole Lake near Jamestown, North Dakota, USA - PPLs Lake P8 Core (1) Depth... | ecosystem: Environmental > Aquatic > Freshwater >... | reverse complement strand
TTCTCCAAGGCGGCTTTCTGGAATTTAACCGCGCCGAAGATATTGCCGTGGTCGGTAAGAGCCACGGCCGGCATCTTGTTCTTGACCGCGGCGTCGACCAGGGCGTCCAGGCGGACGGCGCCGTCGAGGATGCTGAATTCCGAATGGTTATGGAGGTGGATGAACCCGGGGGCCATGGCCCTATTCCCATTCGATCGTGCCGGGCGGCTTGCTGGTGATGTCGAGGACGACCCGGTTGACTCCGGCCACCTCGTTGACGATCCGGGTGGAAATCCGGGCCATGAGCGAGTGGGGCGCCGGGAACCAGTCGGCGGTCATGCCGTCCACGCTTTGGACCAGCCGGATGACAATGACCCGCTGGTAGGTCCGCTGGTCTCCCATGACTCCGACGGTGCGGACGGGAAGGAGAACGGCGAAGGCCTGCCAAAGCTTGTCATAACATCCGGCCGCCCGGACTTCATGGATGACGATGTCGTCGGCCGCCCGGACGATGCGGAGCGATTCCGGGTCGACCGGCCCGACGATCCGGACCGCCAGGCCGGGGCCCGGGAACGGGTGCTGAGCGACGAACGCCTTGTCGGCCCCGAGCTCCACGGCGAGGGCCCGCACTTCATCCTTAAAAAGCTCCCGAAGCGGCTCGACCAGGGTAAAACCGTGGGACTTCGGCAGGCCGCCGACGTTGTGGTGCGACTTGATGACGGCCGAAGGGCCTTTGACCGGGTTGCTTTCGATCACGTCGGGGTAAATCGTCCCCTGGGCCAGGAACTTCGCCCCGCCCAGCTTGTGCGCTTCGCGCTGAAAGACCTTGATGAACAGGCCGCCGATGATCTTCCGCTTGCGCTCGGGATCGGTGACGCCGCGGAGAGCCCGGATAAACTCCTTGGACGCGTCCACGCCGATAACATCCAGGTCGAGCTTGACCCGGAACATTTCCATGAGGTCGCCGTACTGGCCGGCGCGCAGAAGGCCGTTGTCGACAAAGACGCACGTCAAGCGCTTGCCGATCGCTTTATGGATGATCAAGGCCGTGACCAGGGAATCCACGCCGCCGGAGAGGCCGCAGAGGACCCGGCCCCGGCCGACGGTTTTGCGGATCTCTTCGGTTTTGCGCTCGATGAACGATCCGATGTTCCAATCGGGAACCAGCCCGGCGATTTTAAAGAGAAAGTTGGAAAGAACTTTCTTGCCTTCCTTGGTGTGGATGACCTCTGGATGGAACTGGACGCCGTAGAAGTCGCGCTTCGGGTCCTCGACGACGCCGAAGCGGGTGTTGCCCGTCCGGCCGGTGATCCGGAATCCGGGGGGCAGCTTTTCGACCTTGTCCCCATGGCTCATCCAGACCTGCTCCTTGTCTTTGAGGCCTGAGAGCAGCCCGTCGCGGTCCATGATCCGGAGCGAGGCGAAGCCGAACTCCCGCCGGGACGAGGGGACGACCTTGCCCCCGAGGAGATGGGCCATGAGATGGAGACCGTAGCAGATTCCCAGAACGGGAATGCCCAGGGTGAAGATTTCGGGGGTCGGGACCGGGGCGCCTTTTTCGTAGACGCTCTGGGGGCCGCCCGAGAGGATGATCCCCTGGGGCCGGGCGTCTCTGATCTTCTCGATGGAAGCCGAAGGCGGCCAAATCTCCGAATAGACCCCCAGCTCGCGGACCTTGCGGGCGATGAGCTGGGTATACTGCGACCCGAAATCAAGAACCAGGATTTTGTTCACGAAGCGATTGTATCATCGGGAGCCCGGGTCCTCAAGGGCTCTCTTGAGAGTTGTCATGTAAACAGTAAAAGTCAACAAGCTCCGGGCTAAAGCCCGAGGCTTGTTGACTTATATGAAAAGCCCTTATTTTGAAAGGAACTCAACTGTTCCGTCGTTTTTTACCTTAAATTTAAAGGTTCCGTAGGGAGTATCGTTTCCGTTCAGGTTAATGGCGTAAACACCATTAATCCAAACGTGGAGAGCAACTTGCCCAGAATTCATAGCAAGGTCTACGATATATCCAGTGTAAATAATATTTGTTTCGATGTTCAGATTGCTGCTGAATTTTTCTCCAGTTTTTGTGTAAAGTGTTTTAGTAAAATAGATTGTCCCACCTTTGTACATCGCTACAGTGGGGAAGCAATCATCAGGCTTCTGAACATCTCCACCGTTCCAGCGCTCGTATTCCATAAGGATGGTTATGGGCTTGGGAGTAGTGTCCTCTTCCGGACCACCCTGGTTACCCGCGACTTCCATGGGCCAGAGAACTTCGATAATCCGAGTGTTTCTTTTCTTGGGATATTGGCGGAGATCTCTGGAAGACCCCAGAATCAAATTGAGCGTGATTCTTAAATCATTCTGCATGTGCCAGCCGGAGTACAAACTCCAATCGGCGTTGAGATCCCGCACGCTTTCTTGTTCCCAGGAAGACTTATTCCAGTCAACCCGAAGAGAAATTATCTTGACCGGACGGATTTCCACGCCGAAGTCATATTTCTGATGTATGTTTCCTTTTCCAATAAGGTAGTAGTTCCCATAGATTCGGAGCCATGAAAACGGGATAATGCTGAAGTCGAATTTTTTTACCGGTTCGATCCGCGTCTCCCGCAATTCATTGATTTTTATTGGCTTCTGCAACGGAATAGTATAAGTTCCGCTTGCCCTGAGCCAGCCAACATTCACGCCGACCACTCCTCGAATCTGCGTCCAGAAATGAGTGTTATAAACATTATCCGCGAACACGTACCACTCAAAAGCAGTATTCTGCTGTCCAAAGCCCAAGGAAAGTCCATACTCTCCCATCCCGTCATAATAATTGGTCATGACGGCGACTTGGCCGAATATTCCGTTGAAATTTTTCGCATAAGCTCCCTCGAATGTGAAGGAAAACTTATTCTTGTACGTTCCGCCCGTCGCCCAGACGCTAAAAGCGTAATTATTTTTCGCGCTCTCGATTTCGTTACCGCTGTTGGCTTCTTGAGCAACCGCAGGAAGTGCTTGCAGAAGGAGCACCATCATCGCCAGAGCCAATATTGCTTTGGCCAAGAATCCGGCTTCTTTTTGAGATCCCATCTTGCCCTCTGAAATTATGTTAATTGAGTGTGCAAGAGCCGTCAAGAAAGATATTAAACGAATCGGCCCGATCCATTGGCCGACCATTCGTTCTTTTTAGCCATAAATCAACTCCTTAAATCGCCCAAGACCGCTGGCTTTGCCGGCGCCTGCAATATCGGCCTCGAGGCCGCGGACTCCCCTTTCGTCGTCCTGGCCAATAACGACCTGGTCTTTACGCCCGGCTGGCTTCGCTCGCTCATCGCTACAGCCAGTCGGAATAAGCGGATCGGCCTGGTCGGCCCCCTCACCAACGCCGCTGCCGGCCTTCACGTCGAGCCTTTCACGCCCTACGCCTCGACCGAGGAGCTCGTCGCCCACACGGCCTCCATCAAGGAAAAAAACGCCGGCCTCGTCCACGAGGTGCCCTTTTTTGATCTTTTTCTGCGTCCTGATCAAGCGCGGGGTCATTTCCGCCCTGGGCCCCCTGGACGAATCTTTCGGCCTCGGGGGCTGCGATGATATCGATTATTCGTTCCGTGCCGCCGCAGCCGGCTACTTCTGCGCCCTCGATCGATCGGTCTTTATCCACCACGCCTGCAGCCGCACGTACCAGGCGAATAATCTCGACTTAAAGCATCTACTCCTCGAGGCTCGCGCCCGCTTCAAGAAGAAGTGGGGCCCGCTCGCTCCCTAATTCATTAATTCCATCTTTATGGCATTGTGTCTTTTATTAATTATCGATACGCCTCGCCTTTTCACACTATTCTCTCTTTGACTTCGCTCCAAAGCTGGATGTATTCTCTTTCTCTAAGGGAACCACCCATTTCTTCGTTCGAGGTTATGAGTGAACGAATATCTTATCAGCGCCAAGGCCTTCCTTAATCGCTGTACTCCTCTTGTCAGCGATTCTCTTACCAAATCACAAATTATCGACGCAATAATTTTTTTTGCTTTCGGTATGGAGCGAATATTTAAGGGTATCTTGTGGGATATCAACCCGTCGTTTGTCCTGTGTGATCCAAATTTTAAAAACGCCTCCGTAGCCCTCTACTCTTCTAAATTGATTCCTGGGTTTGTTCCTAATAAAGAATTTTCTTGTTCCCCAAACCGTCTCGATATTAGTTATCGGGATTCTTTGTCTAGGGTACGGGGGTTTTCCTCCCAAGTAAATAAACATTCTAATGCCCTCTTTGCCCTGTCATTCCATCGGGATATCATTGCGCATCGACCGCTTTCCGAGCTTAATTATGAATCAGCGCGAAAACTTCTTCTCGAAAGCTTTTTGCCCATAATGAAGGATATTTCGATCGAACTTCATATTTCTCTTACCGATTTGATCGGCGAAACAATCCCTGGCCTCGAGGTTCTCTCTAATAAATATAAGGGAATTTCTGAAGATCGAATCGAACAAAAACTACGTTTGTACAAGCAGGAATGGGAAAGAATTAAGATTGACCCTTCGCATCAAGGAAGGATTGAATCTTTACATCGCGAAAAAGACAGGTACGCTTCTTTCGATAAGCTGGAATGCCCAGCGTGTGGGAACCTAGCGGAGATTACTTTAGATGTTGATGTTGATTATTCGGATGGCGAGGCATTCTTATGCGGCGCTTATCCCGTAGAGTTGAAATGTAATTATTGTGGCCTTCAATTATCCGATTGGGATGAGCTCGAATTCTTTGAAATCAATAAAAGGTTTCAAGAATCCTGCCAAGATGATGACCTCGAAAGATAACGGCGCGCCTCAGTTCGTACCCCTCAGTCCCTCTCGTTACTATTGGTATTTAATAATAAACACTTCTTTACATATAATCGCCATGGATGTGATCCATGAATACTGTCGCTGATAATATAGCCAACTCAGGCTCCGATCTTCTGAAGGGTATAAAGACCCTTCTCGGGGACGAAGCGCCGCTCGAGGATATAAATAAGCCTTATAGCGGTTTCATATTTATTGGGCCGTCGCATAGGTTCGGCTCCATGTCGATTGATAAAAAGCGGCTTCAGTCTCGACTTATCGAAAAAAGACGCTGGTTTTTCGATTGGTCGCGCGCCCTGCTCCGCAAGCAATCAGATGACGTCCTTAAACAGATTGGCGAATATGAAACGACACTCTGCGATATTATCGAACAAAATCATTGTGTCTCTTTTTCTACAACCGGCGGAGCCTTCCGTGCGGCTAAAGAAGCTATTGATGAAACCTTGCGGGCGATCAGCTTTCTCTACGATCGCGCCGAAGGCTCCGTCTTGTTGATTCCTGATACAAACTCCTTGATTTCAAGCCCGGATTTCCAAAAGTGGAGCTTTGATAATATTCTCGAATTCGAGATTCTCCTCGTTCCCTTGCTTCTTTCGGAGCTCGATTCCCTTAAGATTAACCATCGTAACCGTAAAGTTAAACAGAAAACCCAGGCGATAATTCGTCAGATAAAAGAGTACGGGCGGCGCGGTTCTCTTTGCGATGGCGTCTCAATCATCGCAAATCGAATCCGGCTTCGGACTATCGCCGTCGAACCTCGCATTGAAGAAACCCTCCCCTGGCTTGACCCGACCGTTCCCGACGACCGCCTTCTCTCCTCTACCGTGGAGGCTATGCGCAATCATTCGCGATCTATCGTTGCCTTGGTAACCGGAGACATCAACCTTCAGAACAAGGCGTCTTTTGCCGGAATCCCCTTTCTTGAGCCGCCCGCCCCATCCATTTCTGCGCCATAATTAAAAATAGGGGGAATATATGCACTCAATATTTAAATCTCATAATCCACACGGCAATGTCGCTATCAATTTCCACGATAATCCAATTGATGAACTCGCACCGTTCGCCCGTGGATACCATGAGGCCGGAAAGCGCCTTGCGCGAATCCTTTCAGATTCGCCCGGTTATCGTGATTTCGACGGTTATCCAATTCTTTTTTTGTATCGCCATGCTTTCGAGCTCTATTTGAAAGCAGTCATATATCGGGGAGCCCAACTTCTTCACCTACTCGACACCGGATCAGTAGACACTACAAGGATCTTTGTCGTTCATCGCCTCTCCCGGCTTCTCCCCGCCGTGAAAACCGTATTCGAAGGAGTCGGGTGGACTTGGGAGCCGGGCTTAGCCGGGATAAATAATTTCGATGATTTTGAAATGCTTGTACGACAGATCGAAGATCTTGACCCTGATTCGTATAGCTTCCGGTACCCTACTAACAAAAAAGGAAAGGCCGCCCTTAAACACCACACCGTTGTCAACCCGATCGCGTTCGGCCTCATTATGGACCCTATTCTTGACTTACTCGACGGTGCCGTCCTAGGTCTTCACGAGGAGTTCGACGCTACCGCAGAAGCAAAGTTCGAACTTCAAGAGATTATTAAACGAATCAACAAAGAATCAGAGGCATTCAACGGCTAGTCTCGGTAGTTGATCCAAGACATGAAGCGCGCACGCGCCCCTCTTACTTATTTTCTTTCTTCCATCTTTCCATCATTCCGGCATATTTAAAAATTCATCTTCTGTTCGTAGGCCTGTTTGACTTCGCCCCGTTTACGGCAATACTGTATTGGCTAGTGGGCAGATCCGTTCCCTCGCCCCCTTCGGCTTCTTCGGCCAGCCTTTGCCGGCCGCTAATCTGTTATTTAGGCAGAATAAAAACATGACAAAGAGACGACATTCCATAAAGATCAGATTACCTCGCTATGAAGGCAATCGCCTTAGTTGGCGGAAGGCCATCCACGAAGAACTAACAAAGGCCTCGAAAGGCATCGATATTCGCAAAGGTGATCAACTCGAGCTGATAGTTACGTTATATTTCGACAAGGCTGCGGTTCATTGGCATGATGTAGACAATCGCCTTAAGGACATAATGGATGCCCTTCAAGGAAGACTCGGTGGCTCCAAATCTATTAAACCAGAGCATCCAATCATTCCAAACGACAGCCAAATATACAAAGTCGCCATTGAGAAATTCATCGCCCCGAAACAAAGTCTCGGGAAAGGGCATCTGATCGTCAAGAAGTGTCGCCGGTCACGCCAGGGCATCATTTTCTCTTCAGCCCGGCGATAGCGGCTTTTTCGGGCGTCTCCGCCAGCTGCACAAAACGAAGTAATCGAATAATCCAAGAACCGCGATCACTCCGAATTCGCCGAGGAAAAACCGGCCGTCGAGGGTCACCCGGCGCTCTTCCCGGCCCCGGCTGGAAAGCGTCACCCCGCGGATCTTGAGGAATCGCGGCAGAAACATGAGGCCCCGGCCGCCGGTCGTGACCTTGCGGACCAGGACCGAACCGCGGGACTGGGTCCGGCTGATTCGCGTTTCTTGGTAGGGCGGAAAGAGGACGACGAGCAGGGCGATGAGCCCGAAGACGCGGAGAACCCGTTTCCGGCAGGGGGTCATGGTTATATTGTCTCCGGAAGTGAATACGCCGGAGCTCCTGATTCTGTTTCTTTCCCTACAGACGGCGTTTTTTCGAGCTTTTGTAGAGTAAAAACATATCAAGAACGGGAGCCGAGGCGGGACAATCGACTCGAAATCCGTAAGAAATCCATGGTGGCCCATGTGCTATAATGACTCGAATAAATCTGAGGGAGACACGCCATGGAATGGGAAGAACTCGCCCGCGAGCTTTCGATTCAAACCGACACGAAAATCGTCCTCTATGTCATCGACGGGCTGGGCGGATTGCCGAAAAACGGCAAGACCGAGCTTGAGACGGCCGCCACTCCAAACCTCGACCGCCTGGCTGCCAAGGCGAGCTGCGGCGTCAGCGATCCCGTCCTCATGGGCGTCACGCCCGGAAGCGGCCCGGCACATCTTTCGCTTTTCGGATACGACCCGCTCGTCCACCAGCTCGGCCGGGGCATTCTGGAAGCTTTGGGCTCCGATGTCGAAGTCAAGGAAGGAGATCTTGTCGCCCGGGGAAATTTCGCGACTTTTAAAGACGGCCTGATTTCCGACCGGCGGGCCGGCCGCATCCCGACAAGCGAATGCGAGAGAATCTGCGCCAAGATCAACGCCGTCCGCTCGAAAATCTCCGATCCCGAAATCACCCTTTTCCCGGGGAAAGAGCATCGGTTCGTCGCCCGGTTCCGAACGACCGGGCTCTCCGATTGCCTGACCGACGCCGACCCGCAAAAAGACGGAAAGCCGCGCATCCCGGCCAAGGCCGAAGACAAAAAATCAGAAAAAGCGGTCGCCGTCGTCAATGCTTTCCTCGATGAAGTCGTTAAAATCCTGGCGGACGAACCGATAGCCAACGCCGCCCTTCTTCGCGGCTTTTCCGTCCAGCCGACCATCCCGACCATGCCGGATCTTTTCAAGCTCCGCCCGGCAGCGATCGCAAACTACCCCATGTACAAGGGCTTGGCCCGGCTGCTCGGCATGCATGTCTATAAAATCGGGCCCGAGCCGGCCGACCTGTTCGACGCTCTTGAAGCCCATTGGAGCGAGCACGACTTTTTCTATGTCCATTTCAAGAAGACGGACGCGGCCGGCGAGGACGGGAATTTCGAAGCCAAGGTCAAGGCCATCGAAGAGGCCGACCGCTTCCTCCCCCGGATCGAAGCCCTCAAGCCCGACGTTCTGGTCGTCACTGCCGATCACTCGACGCCGGCCCTCATGCACGGCCATTCCTTCCACCCGAATCCCTTTATGCTGGCCGCCGACACGGCCATGCCTGACGACGTCGCCGCTTTTTCCGAACGAACCTGCGCTAAAGGCATCCTCGGCCGCTTCCCCTCGCTTCGGGCCATGCCGCTGATTCTCGGCCACGCCGGGAAGCTCAAGAAATTCGGTGCCTGATTCCACGCCTGCTTGACCGGGCTCCCCAGGCGGGCCTATGCTGTGGGACGCGGCGGCCGGGAATATGCCGGCCGGAAAGGAAGAGCCCATGCCCGCGCGCGATTCCCGCCTGATCCCCTCACCTGGCTGTCCGCTTCAACCCCCGTCCGGCTTGAGCCGGAGGAATTTCCTCCGCGGCTGCGCAGCCTGCGCCGGAGCAGCCGCCATTTCCGGCAGCCCGCGGATTTTCGCCTCCGCGAGCGCCGACGGTCCGAAGATCCGGATCGTCTATGCCCTCCACGGCCCCGTCCAGGAAGTCCCCGACTGGCCGAACAAGGGATTCGATTTCCGCCCGGCCATGGAGCAGTTCAACACCGAGCTTTCAAAGCGATTTCCCGACTTCACGTTTATCCCGACGCTGGCCACCGGCGAGGAACAGGCCAAAAAAATCCTGGCCGACGACGCTTCGGCCGGAATCGACGGGTATCTCGTTTACCAGATGAATTGCTGGAACCGCGTCGCCCAGACGATGGCGACATCGGGGAAACCCGTCCTCTACGCCGATTATCAATTCGCCGGAAGCGGCGGTTTCCTAGTCTATGCGGCCGCCTTCCTTCGGGCCGGCGCGGCCAATGTCGGCTTCGTCGCGTCATCGCGGCTGCGGGATTTGGTCGAAGCGGTGAAATGCTTCGCCGCGGCAAAAAGCGCCGGTCCTTCGTTTAATTTCGCCGCCGCCGTGGCCGCAACGCGCCTCGCGGGAACTCCCAAGTCCGCCAACCTCGCTCTCACGCCGGATCCGTTGACCGTCCTCTCGCCGGAGGAAACCCTCCGGCAGATGAAAGCCTCGAAAATCCTGGCCGTCCGCGGAGCGACGACCGAACCGGCGACGACGGCCATGGGCATTCTGGTCGCGTTCCTCCCCTTCGCAGAGCTCAACGAAGCCTGGGCCGCAGCCGACAAGGCCGAAGCCGAGGCCGTGGCCGAACGCTGGATCAAGTCGGCCGACCTGGTCGACGGCGTTTCCCGGAGCGAACTCGTCAATTCGGCGGCGATGTACCTCGGCCAGAAAGCCGTCCTGAAAAAACACGGGGCCGTCGCCATCACGATCAACTGCCTCGGGGGATTTTACGGCGGCCACATCCACGCCTATCCCTGCCTCGGCTTCCACGAGCTCGTGAACGAGGGCCTGGTCGGGGCCTGCGAATGCGACGTTCCATCGACGGCGACGATGGTCGCCGGAAAAATCCTGACCCAGGGACGGCCCGGATACATCTCCGACCCGGTCATCGACACGGCCAAGCGCCGGATCATCTACGCCCATTGCGTCGCGGGCAATCGCGTGTTCGGACCGGCCGGCCCGGCCAACCCCTTCCAGATCCTGACCCACTCGGAAGACCGCCAGGGCGCCTCGGTCCGTTCGCTCCTTCCGGCCGGCTACCTGACAACCACCCTCGAGATTTCCGACGCCCGCAAGGAAATCCTCGTTCACCAAGCCCGGGCGATGGGCAACGACCCCGATGACCGGGCCTGCCGGACCAAGCTCTCCGCCGAGCCCCTGGGGGATATCGAGAAGCTGTTTACGATGTGGGACAAATGGGGCTGGCATCGCGTGACCTTCTACGGCGACTTGAAGAAGCCGGTCTCAGCCCTGGCCGGGGCCATGGGCTGGACTGTCGTCGAGGAAGCCTGACCGGGGAATTTATCGACCCGTGATATAATATTTTCCGGACGGGATACGAATGACCGGACGGACCCGCATCTTCAAGACGGCGATTCTCTCCGGACTTCTCTCCCTCGCCCTGACCGCTGCGGCCGGTTCGCCCGCCCAAAACGCCCCGATCCAAAAAAAGGAAATTCCGGTCCTGGCCGAAGTCTATAACGTCCGGTCTTACGCCCATCCCAACTACACCCGGATCGTCCTGGACATCGGGGTTCTCCGCGAATACGTCTGGAACGAGACGCGCTCGCCGGCCGAAATCACCATCGACGTTCAGAACGCCCGGCTTAATCCGATCGTCCCGGAAACGGTCTCCCCGGGCGGAAGCGGCTACATCCGCGGCCTGCGGATCTTCCAGAAAAACGCGACGACCGTGCGGCTTTCGATCGAGGCCGACCTGGACAAGATCAAGCGCTACCAGGTCTTCAATCTCTTCGATCCGTTCCGGATCGTCATCGACATCTTCCCCAAGGACGTCCCGCCCGGTCCGTCCCTGACCACGCCGCCGCTCAAGGAACAAGCGCCCAAGCCCGCCCAACCGGCCCGCGGCGGCTACAGCCTGGCCCGGCAACTCGGACTGGGAGTGCGGACGATCGTCCTCGATCCCGGCCACGGCGGCACCGATCCCGGCTGCCTGATTACCGACGGGCCCAGGGAAAAGGACCTGACCCTGGACATTACCCTAAAGCTCAAGGCGATCCTGGAAGCCGAGACCGACCTGGCCGTCGTCCTGACCCGGGAAACCGACATCTATGTGCCCCTGGAAAACCGGACGATCGTGGCCAACCAGCGGAAAGCCGACCTCTTCGTCTCCATCCACGTCAACGCCTTCCGCCTGAAGACCCGCCAGGGGATCGAGACGTTCTTCCTCAACTTCAATCCCGACCCCGCGGTCAACGAGCTGGCGGCCAAGGAAAACGCGACCACGACCAAGACCATGGGCGAGATGGAGAAGATCATCAAAAAGATCGTCCAGAACAGCCGGATCATCGAGTCACGGGAGCTGGCTCAAAAGATTCAGGCGAATCTGGTATCATATCTTGCCAAGCGTTATCCCAACGTCAAGGACCTGGGCGCCAAGGGCGGGCCCTTCTGGACCCTCCTCGGAAGCGAGATGCCGTCCATCCTGGTGGAGGTCGCGCATCTATCCAATCCCGACGAGGCCAAGCGCCTCCAGAACGAGGCCTTCCGCCAGAGCGTCGCCCGGGGAATCTTCGAGGGCATCAAGGCGTATATCCAATCCCTCGGCAAAGGATGATCTCATGAATCGCAGAACATTTTTAAAAGACGCGGTCCTCGGCAGCGCAGCCCTCGGGGCCGGAAGCCGGCTTTTCGGCGCCTTTCCCGCCTCCGGACAGACCGCCGAACCCGACCTGGCCGTCGTCCAGGGCGAGTCGCCGGCGGCGATCACCAAAGCGGCGATCGAAGCCCTCGGCGGGATGGGCAAATTCGTCGGCCGGGGCTCGGTCGTCCTCATCAAGCCCAATATCGGCTGGGACCGGACTCCCGAAATGGCCGCCTGCACCAATCCCGATATCGTCAAGGCGCTCGTCGAGCTCAGCTTCGAAGCCGGGGCCAAAAAAGTCACGGTGATGGACAACACCACCAACCAGGCCCAGCGCTGCTACGTCCGCTCGGGCATCCAGGCCGCGGCGAAGGCGGCGGGGGCCGACGTTCCCTTCATCAATCCCCGGCGGATCAAGAAAATGGCCGTCGGCGGGGCCTGGCTCAAGGACTGGGACATCATCCAGGATTTCGTCGAATGCGACACCCTCATCAACGTCCCCATCGCCAAGCACCACAGCCTCTGCCGGGTGACGCTCGGGATGAAAAACTGGCTCGGGGCGATCGGCGACCCCCGAAACCAGCTTCACCAGAAAATCGACGAGGCCTCGGTCGACCTGGCCGCCTTCTTTAAACCCAAGCTGGTCTTCCTGGACGCTTACCGGATCCTGACCCGGAACGGCCCGCAGGGCGGCCGGCCTTCCGACACCAAGCTCCTCAAGACCGTCGCCTGCGGCCGGGACGCGGCCGCCGTCGAAGCGTTCGGCGCGACGCTTTTCGACATCAACCCGCCGGAGCTCCCGCTTCTCAAGCTGGCCCTGGAGCGAAAGCTCGGCCGGATCGACCTGGAGAAGATGAACATTGCCAAAAGAACGGTCTAAAAAACACCGTCGCCTCCAGCTCCTCCGGATCGCCGTCCAGGCCTTCTTCCTCGGCCTGTTTTTCTATCTCCTGTTCGGAACGCACTTCACCGGCGAGGACTACATCGGCCCGGTCGAGGCGTTTTTCCATTTCAGCCCGTTGCTGGCCGCGGCCACAATGCTGGCCGCCCGCACCATGATCGTCTTTTTCGGCCTGGCCGCGGTCACCGTCGTCGTCACCCTTTTTCTGGGCCGGGTCGTCTGCGGCTGGGTTTGCCCGCTGGGGACCATCCACCAGTTCTTTTCCTGGGCCTTCAAGAAATCGAAATTCCTCCGGCCGAAAAAACCGGCGATGGGGGGCCTCTGGATCAAGTACGCGATCCTGGCCTTCGTCCTTGTCGCCGCCCTTTTCAGCCTCAACGTCGCCGGCTACTTCGACCCCATCTCCTTCCTGACCCGCGTCTCGGCCACCAGCCTCGTTCCGGCCGCAAGCCACGGCCTCCAGGGCGTGGTCGGCCTCGTCTACGCGGTCAAGCTCGAAGGGCTGGGCGACACGCTGGCCCAGTCGGCCGAGACCCTGACCCTGAATTCCACCTTCGTCCAGGGCTTCGCCATCGGCTTGATTTTCCTCGTCTTCCTGCTCCTCAATAAATGGCGGGAACGGTTCTGGTGCCGCACCATCTGTCCGCTCGGAGCAATGCTGGGCTTCTTCGGCCGGCTGAACCTCTTCAAGCTGAAAATCGACGAGGGCAAGTGCACCAAGTGCAACCTCTGCGCGATCCACTGCCCGACCCAGGCCTCGCCGTTCCCCAACGACCAGTGGAAAAGCTCGGAGTGCATCTACTGCGAAACCTGCGCGGCCATCTGCCCGACGAAAGCGATCACCTTCCCGGTCCGGTTCAAACACGAGAAGGCCCCGGCCGTCGATTTCACCCGGCGGCGGGTCATGGCCTCCTCGCTCCTGGCCCTCTTCAGCGTGCCGTTCTTCCGGATCTCCAAGGCCGGAAAGCGGGCCTCGGAGAAGCTTCTCCGCCCGCCGGGGTCGCTGCCCGAGCCGGAATTTCTCCGCCGCTGCGTCAAGTGCGGCGAATGCATGAAGGCCTGCCCGACCAACGGCCTCCAGCCGGTCCTGGCCGAGGCCGGGCCCGAAGGATTGTGGACCCCGACGCTGGTCCCGAAAATCGGGTACTGCGAATTTTACTGCTCACTCTGCACCCAGGTCTGTCCGACCGGGGCGATCAAGGAGCTGACCGTTCCGGAAAAGACAACGGTCAAAATCGGGACGGCCTGGATCAACAAGAACCGCTGCATCCCCTACTTTCTCGGCCGGCCGTGCATCGTCTGCGAGGAGCACTGCCCCGTCTCGCCCAAGGCGATTAAATTCACCGAGGTCGAAACCGTGCGGCCGGATGGAACGATCGCGGTCGAGAAGGCGCCGGTCATCGACGTCGAGCTCTGCATCGGCTGCGGCATCTGCGAGAACAAGTGCCCGGTGATGGACCAACCGGCGATTTACGTCACCTCGGTCGGCGAGGACCGGTCCAAGGAAAACCAGCTCCTCCTCCAAATCGGGGAATGAGCGGCCGGCCGGGACCGGCGGTTGAAGTCCCGGCGAATCTTTAATACAGTAGGCTCCGTCGGCCCGCCGAATGTCCGTCGAGGAGTCGATCTCGCCATGAAACATCGTCCCATCCGTTTCTCCGTCCTTCTCGGAATTTTATGCGCGGTCCTAGGAGGGATTTTCCCCCGCCCGGCCTCGGCCCAAGCCCGGGCGCAAATCACCACGCCTGAGTCCTTTTTCGGTTTCCGGCTCGGAAGCGACCGGAAGATGGCCTCCTGGGAGAACATCGTCGCCTATTACCGGCTGCTCGGCCGGGAAAGCGATAAGATCAAGGTCGTCGACTGCGGGCCGGCGACTCTGGGGAATCCCTTTCTCCTGGTCGTCATCTCCTCGGCCGAAAACCTCGCCCGCCTTGAGGACCTCCGCAAAATCAACCTCCAAATCAGCGACCCCAGGGGGCGGGACGAAGCCGAGATCCGGAAGCTTGTGGCCGACGGTAAAGCGGTCATGTGCCAGTCGATGAGTCTCCACGCCACCGAAATCGGCGGGGCCCAGATGGCCCCCGAGCTGGCCTTCGATTTGGTCAGCCGAAGCGATGAGGAAACCAAGCGCATCCTGAACAACGTCATCTTTCTCCTCGTGCCTTCGCTCAATCCCGACGGGGCGGTCATGGTCTACGACTGGTATCAAAAAACCCTAGGCACCGAATTCGAGGGCTCGGACCTGCCCTGGCTTTATCACGCGTACGCCGGCCACGACAACAACCGAGACGCCTTCCAGGCCAACCTGGTCGAATCCCAATACATGGCCAAGATCATGTTCCGCGACTGGGTTCCGCAGGCTTACATCGATCACCACCAAATGGGCAGCTACGGCCCCCGGATTTTCGTCCCGCCCTATGCCGAGCCCGTCCGACCGCTGGCCGATCCGCTGATCTGGCGGGAGCACAGCTGGTACGGCGCCCACATCGCCTATAAAGAAGAGGAAGCCGGGCTTTCCGGGGTGATCAACGCCGCCCAATATTCCGGCTGGGGACATTTCGGCTTCCATTGGATCACCCCCTTCCATAATATCGCCGGGATGCTGACCGAATCGGCTTCGGCCAAGCTCGCCTCGCCCCTCTTCATCCATCCCCAACAGCTGGAAGGCGGCGACCGCCAATTCCCGGAATACTCCGCCCAGACGACGTTCCCCAATCCCTGGACGGGCGGCTGGTGGCGGCTGCGGGACATCGTCGAACGGCAGAAAGTCTCGGCTTGGGCGCTTCTGGACCTGGCCGCGCGGAACAAGGAAACCGTCCTTTGGAACGCTTACCTGAAGGCCAAGCGGCAGACCGAGCGCGGGGCTGAAGGGAAGCCGGCCGTCTATGTCGTCCCGGCAATCCAACACGACCCGCTGTCGGCCGTGAAATTCATCAACAAGCTCCTCGACCAGGGCATTGAGATCAAAAAAGCGGTCCGCGAATTTTCCTCCGGCGAAGGACGGCTCTATCCCGCCGGCTCTTACCTGGTTTCCCTGGCCCAGCCGAAGATGGGGCTGATCCGGTATCTCCTCGGCCGGACTTTTTATCCCGACAATTCCTACACCCGCGAGGCCGACGGCACGCCGATCTCTCCTTACGACATGGCCACCGATACCATGGCCGAGTTCATGGGCATCCGGGTCGACGCGCTCGACACGGCGGTAGCGGGCGATTTCGAGAAATTAACCGGCTACGTCCCGGCCGAAGGCCGGGTCGAAACGGGAGCCCACGGCTTCGTCCTCGACGGGCGGCAAAACGATGCGTTCAAAGCGGCCAGCCTCCTCATCGACAAAGGGATCGCGCTGCGGCGGTTGGATCGGGCGGCCGGCGGCTTCCGGCCGGGCGACTTCATCGTCCCGCCCGGAACATCGCTCGCGCTCGTCACGGACATCGCCAAAAAAACCGGCGTCGATTTCCAGTCTCTCGAAGCCGACGTCCAGGCCTCGGGCCACGCGGCCAAGCGCATGCGCATCGGGATGTACCAGCGTTATTGGGGAGGCAATATGGACGAGGGCTGGACCCGCCTGCTCCTGGAGCAGTTCGCCCTCCCCTACGCGACGCTGAAGGATGCGGACATTAGAAAAGGCAATCTCAACGCCGCCTATGATCTGATCATCCTACCCGACGACATGCCGGCGCTCATCACCGGGGAAGGGATCGACAAGCTGGGCTTCTGGTTCGACCCGGCCTCAATCCCGCCCGCATACCACAGCGGCATCGGCGAGGAAGGCGTCAAGGCCTTGAAAGCGTTCATCGAGAAAGGCGGCACCCTGGTCGCCCTCGGCGAGGCCTGCGCCCTGGCCATCGAAATATTTTCTCTTCCTGTCCGCGACGTCACGGCCGGCGTGAGCCGGAAGGAGTTCTGGTGCCCGGGCTCGACTCTGCGGGCGAAGTTTGACCCGACCCATCCCCTGTCCTACGGAATGCCGGAGGAGGGACTCGTTCTCTATCAAATGGGAAATCCGGTCTTTGAGATCCGGCCGACGGATTTCAATGAGCGGTCGGAGATCGCAGCGGCCTTCGCCTCTCGGGATCTTCTCCAAAGCGGCTGGCTGATCGGCGAATCAACTCTGGCTGAAAACGCGATCGCCGTCTCCGTTCGCGTCGGCGAGGGCCGGGTGATCCTGCTCGGGACCCGACCGCAGCACCGGGTTCAGACGCACGGAACGTTCAAACTGTTGTTTAACGCCCTGATTCAGTAACCCTGACCATCGCGAAATTGCATTCATCTCGGCAATAAAAGGCCGGGATGACTTATCAAGGATAGCGCGGATTATCTGAATTTCCCGAAGGTTCCGGGTTTGAGGGTGATGTTCAGATGATACCGGGCTCGATCATTCCCGGTGAAATCGACCCGAATCGAGCCGCATTTCTCCGCCGGGCCCCGATAACAGGTCCAGTCCTCCCCATTTTCGGAAACACGGATTTCCAAGCGGCCGGCGCGATCTGATCGGACGATCAGGCGGAGGCGGTCGCCGGCGGGATCCGTGCTCTCGTATTCCCGGTCGGCCCAGATCAAATGATTTATCTTGAAGATCCGGGCGGGCGTCTCGGCCGGAAGAGGCGGATCCGGCAATTCTCGCTCGACAACGATGTCGACGGCGACGAACCTCCAATATTGTCCCTGGGCGGACAGAGAGGCCGCCTGGACCGTCCCCCAAAGAACCAATCCGGCGGCAAGCATCAGTTTCCGTTTTGATTCCACGATTCCCTCCTTCTTTCCTCGGATTGCTTAAGATAGGCGTCCAGGTATTCCGGGTATTTCCGGCAGAGTTCCTCGTGGCCAGCGATGTCAACGATCTCCCCGTCCCTGAGGTATATGATTCTGTCGCATCCGACCATATTGGTCAACCGGTGGCTGATGATAATCAAGATTTTATCATGGGTGAATCGAACCAAGCGACCCATGATCAGCAACTCGTTTTCGATATCAAGATGGGCGGTGCCTTCATCCAAAATGACCAGGTCGGGATTTCTATAAAGAAGCCGGGCCGCGGCGATTTTTTGCTTCTCCCCCCCGGACAATCCCGTTCCGCCATGCTTGAGTTCATAATCCATCCCCTTCTCCTTTCCTTTCAGCATCTCATGGATTCGGAGTTCCGCCGCGATCCGCTCCAGGCCGCGCTCATCGCCATGCCGATTGCCCAGACTGATGTTGTTGTAAACCGTGTCCGAGAATAAGATATTGTCTTGAGGAATAATGCCGACCTTTTTAGTCAACTTACTGATGGTTCTGATGTCCCTGCCGTTGTATTCGATCACACCGAGGTAACCATCATAAAGTCCCAGGAGAAGCTTGATGATCGTCGTTTTCCCGCTCCCGATGGCGCCGAAGAGGCCGAGCCTCTCGCCCCTATCGATGCGGAAAGTCAGGTTCTTGACGGTCAGCGTCCCCTCATACCCGAAAGAGACATCCCGGAAGGCCACGCTTCGAATCTCGTCGATGGCCTCCCCCCGCTCCTCGTCCCTTTTCATTCCCAGGATCGCCTGAATCCGCTGGAACGAGGCCAGGGCCGAGGCCAGATTGGAGCCGTAACTCAGATAATTTTTGGTCGGGCCGAAGATATAGCCGAGAAAGGAATTGAAGGCGATCAAGGTTCCCAGGGAGATCCGGTGATTGATGATTTCCCATCCTCCAAAGTAAAGGACAAAGACGGGTGAGAGCCCGCCGATCAAGGCAACGACGGTCATGAACAGGACATTGACCTTGTTCTGGCGAAGTTTGATTTTATAGAAGTCCTGAAGTTTCCCCCGGATGACCCCGGAAGCATATTCGTTCAACAGCAATGTCTTGATCAGAAAGATCATTTGGATGATTTCGTACAAGAATCCGAAGACTTGGGAATAGCCCTCTTGAAAAGCTTCGCTTTGTCGCTTGATTCGGCTCGAAAATGCCCGCATGACATAGATGTAGAAAGGCAGGAGAAGCAGGGAAATGACTGTCAGCTTAAGGCTGAATTTCAGAAGAAAGTATAGCCCAAAAATAAAGACGAGAGCATCGGTGACAATCTTAATGAAAAAATCCCAGAAAAAGCTCTGCAAATTCAAGAGTTCATTATGGATTCGGGAAATGACGTAGCCGGTGTTGTTTTTTTCGAAGAATTCATACTTGATCTTGATTGTTTCGTCGATCACAGCCTGTTGAAGCTCGATGAAAGTCTTTTCCTTGAAGGCGAACATGAAATGCTGTTTGCCGTTATCAATCGCGAATTTTGCGGCCAACAGCCCGACCAACAAAACGGCAAACGTCCCCAAGGAGCCGGGCTTCGCCTCGGCGATGATGTGGTCGATGAAATACTTCAAAAAAAGAGGCATGGGGAGTTCGAGGGCAACGCCGGCGACGAGGAACAAGCTCAGAATATAAAAATAGCGCTTGTTCTTCAGGCAATAAGGGCGGAGAAACCGGAACAGGGCCAGGCTTTGCTTGATCAAGGCGCGTTCTTCATCAACCGGGCCACCGCCAAGACGTGATGCTCGTCCCCGGAAACACCGAGAAACCGACCTCCCTGAATAACGGCCAGGGGGCGGAAGCCCCCCTTGACGGCGCCGCTCCAAATCAAACACAACGATCCATCGTTCCGGTAAGAATCGACGCAGAGGCCGCCCCGGGAATTTCGAAAAAAGTAAAGCAGCTCGTTTTCGTTTTCCAGAAACCAACTGAAGCCGCCCGTATACATATTTTGCACGCCATTCTCGCCGAGGGTTTCTTTTCGACAGGTCAGAGCATCGAAATCGGTGCTTCGCTTAACGTCTTTTTCCACGGCTTTGGTTCCGGCCGCCAGCCGGCGGATCCGGTATTCCTTCGTCTCCATCAGATAGATCCGGCCGGCGGAGTCCCGGTAAACCTCGGGATTGGCGAACATCGGCGGGCAATTCGAGTCGAGAACTTTAGCGCTTCGGATTGATCGGGAGTGAACATCTCCCTTCCAATCCGTTTCCCATATCGTTTCCTCCGAATCATCCAGTTTGAACAACCAGCCGTTTTCGACCGGGAAAATGCGCCGTGGAATAAACTTCAGCGTAACTTCGGACTCATAGTCACCCTCGCGCGTGAAAATGTAAACCCGGTTAATCGTCAGCAGGTAGATCCTGTTTTCGTCACAGGCAAGATCGGCGAAAATCTGGCTGAATTCCCCGGGACCTTGCCCGCGGCGCCCGATCCGCCGGATGAACTTCAAATCCAAGTCCAGAATCGTGATTTTTGCTTCCTTCCAATCGGCGATATAAATGAATCGGCTGTTTGAGCAGATCTTCAGGATATCGGCAAAAAAGTACGGGTCTTTATCTTCGTCGCCGGACAATCGACTTTCGACGACAAAATTCGCGTTGACCGCCTTATTTTTCTCCCGATCCGCCGGAAATCCAGATCCTCCGGCCAAGAAGAAAGCCAGACTAACCGCGACCCAGGTATTTAAACGCATCGCTGATAATGCCTGGCTCATAAAATCTCTCACCGAAGGCCTTGCCGTTCTTTTCCATGATTTCGACATAGTCCTTAAAACCATCAAAGAGAGCGTTTTTTCTTCTTCGGCATGACTTTTTTTCTCCTCTTTCGAATATCCCCGCTCCGTAAGGGCGCTTAGAAAACAATCCTTACATAAACGGACGGCCCAGCAATCGCGGCAATGGCCCGTCGTTTGGATGTAACCATCGATCAAGGCGAACACCTTTTCGACGTCAAATCCCCGATCGAGATCTCCGATGGCCTGGTTGTTGTCCGTCTTCTCGCACAGATGAAGATTCCCGTCCGTGCCGACAAACACCTTATGCAAACCGGGGAGACAGATTCCGTTGGGATAGATGTCATCAGAGATCAAGAGGGGAACCCGGCCGTGGATGTCCTGAAGGCTGCCCTCGAATAGATTGTTCAGGAGGACATCAGAGATCCCGGCGCATTTGTTTTTTTTGTATGCTTTTTTCAAAAAGTCTTCATCGTCCCGCAGCTTATGGAATTCAGCCTGGAGGTCAAATGCTTCGAAAAAGTCCGTCCACTTGGCCTCGACCATAGAGAACATGTAGACCCGTTTTTCGCTGAAATGATTCCGCCGGAAAAACTCAACCACATCCGTCAGACGGAATTCGGGCGACAAGACGATTGAAAAGCCGATCTTTTCGGAATAAAACCGGTCGTCGATGTCGCGAATCAAGGCCAGTTTTTTCTCTACCGCGGCGAACGAATTCTTGCCACCGGCCAGTTTCCTGTATCGGTCATGAAGTTCGGCCGGCCCGTCCAGGCTGAGGAGAAGATGGAAGTTGTGCTCGATAAAAAAATGAATCATCTTCTCGGTCAACAACGTACCATTCGTCGTTAGAGAAAATCGAAAACGCGGAAACAGGACAGAGTGATTGTCGCGGAGGAAGGCAACCGCCCGGACAATGTTGTCATATTCCAATAGGGGTTCTCCCCCATAAAAGCCGAGGACAAGATCTCGGTTAGTTTCTTCGATAATGTAAGAAGCATGGTCGATAAAAAAGTTCAACGCTTTTCGAATCGTCTTCCAGCTCATCTCCCTCGGGCCTCGGAGAGCCGCCGGATCGGCGGCCGTCGTCCTGCAGTACCGGCATCTCATATTGCAGCCGTTTGTGACGTTCAACACCATATGGTTGATGAGCCGGCCAAGCAAACGCTCGTATTCGGCCGGTGTAAACGGGAATTGGAGCCGAATCTTCCTCCGGTCGAGGAATCCTCCGGTTTTGGCACGATAATCGGAAAATGTGGCTTCCGCCTCCCGCATTTTTGAAGGTTCGACGTCCGGCGCGCCAGTACCGCCCGGATAACCGGCCAAAAATCGATCCAGCGTTTGGTCGATTTCCAGAATATTGTTGACCCCGACATCATAGCAATAATACTTGCCGTTATGCCGAAATCGCTTGATCCATAAAGGGGAACCGGCCGTTTTCATCTCATACCCTCCTCCTCGTCGCCGCCCTAACTCGGCCAGTAAACCACTCTGCCCTTCGGAAAACGGCCGTTTCTTGCCAGGCCTTCTCTCCCAAGCCGAGGCTATCCCTCAGCCGTTCTTTTCCGCTCGCAGGAGAATTTACGGCGTATCCGCTGTTTCAAACATTACCTTCCAACCGGAGCCGTCTCTTATCAATACGACATCTGCTCCAGATAGCCCCTGAAATAGGCTTGAAGGTATTCCTGATCTTGGTCTTTACACATATCCGGCTTCATGCAGCGAATGATTGGAATCGGTATTCCAATCATTTGAGGCGCATCGAAAACGTTTTTAATCATACGCCCTTCCTCCCATTCTTGATTACCTCGCTTTTACTTTCGGTCCGCGCAGGCCTACGGCCGAACGGGCCGAAGGATTAGGCTTTAGGCGGATTGAAACTCGCGTCGACTCCCACTCGGAATCCTTCGCGATAATCAATGTTTTGGGGAGTTCCCGCCCCTCCAAAATCCCCGCAGCCACAACCGCAGTTGATTTTGGCCGCTTCCGCTTCCGGATCAATATCCAACGGCGCTGGAAAGAGAACAAGCATGTTTGAGCTCCCTGTTGTTACGTTATTTTACGACTTTATCCCTGGCCCCATCCCGACATCCATGATAGTATCCACGGGCATAATTATCGCTGTGCCCGATACATTGGCAATTACAACCACACTCCGCGGACGGCTCGACTTCTGTGATGCTGAAGCCGAAAAAAGAATGAATCATACCTTTTACTCCCAGGATGATTAATTATTTTACCGGCGGGATTTTATAAAAATTGGTATAGGCGTAGCCATCGGTATATCCCGCCAGGTAAAATTGATTTGTTTTCTCGCATCTGCACCTGCAAGTACAATTCCCCGGAGGATCCTGAGCAGGCTCGTTTTCCAGGCCATTTGAAAATAATTTAAACATCCTCAACCCTCCTTACAACGGACCGGTTTCCGATTTTGGAGTTTCGTAAATTGATACCCGTCCATATAGCCAACCCCATAGGGAGTAGGATTTCCGCAATTGCAGGAACACGTGCAGTCCACAATCTCCTCCTCGGCAGATTCGGAGCCGGCGAAAATGTGAATCATAGCCGTCCCTCCTCCTATTTGTCGATCACGGTTTTCTTGTCAAGAAAGAAATTTCTTTCAAAAATCTAGCCCCTTTATCATGCGCTATCTTTTTTCAGCTTCGAGTCTATTTAGAAATCGATATGATTCAAGCAAAAACAACTAACAGTTTTTTATAATTACTAACCGTTTTTCACAAAATGAGGCATTTTTCTCTGCATAATAATGGAATATCTCTTTTTTTGGGGAAGACGTTTCTGAGAAAAGGCCGCCGGCCGCAGCACCGGGTTCAGACCCACGGAACGTTCAAACTGTTGTTTAACGCCCTGATTCAGTGAACCGCGGTCTTTATGAATAATGCAGCTTCAACTCGGCGATGAGGGCCGGGATGACGGCAAAAAGATCTCCCACGATCCCGTAGTCGGCGACCTTGAACATCGGCGCTTCCGGATCTTTATTCACGGCGACGATCACCTTGGACGAGGACATCCCGGCCAGGTGCTGGATCGCCCCGCTGATCCCGAAGGCGAAGTAGAGATTGGGGCTCACGGTTTTTCCGGTTTGGCCGACCTGGTGGGAATGGCCGATCCAGCCGGAGTCGACGGCCGTGCGGGACGCCCCGACTGAAGCCCGGGGAAGAAGGGCGGCCAGTTCGGCGAGCTGCGTGAAACCCTCCGGGCCTTTCATCGCCCGTCCGCCCGAGACCACGATCTCGGCCTCGGAGACATCGATCGCCGCGCCGGATTCGCAGAGAATTTCGACGACCCGGCCGCGGATCGCCCCGGCCGGGATGTCCACGGCCTTCTTCACGACTTCGACCGCCGCCCCGGAGCCCGCTTCAAGCGGAAACACGTTGGGCCGGAGCGTCGCGATCGCCGGCTGCGCGGTCAAAGCCAGCGTCAGCCGGGCTTTCCCGGCAAAGACCGGCCGGATGAAAACGAGCCGGCCTCCCGAGACGGCAACCGACGTGCAGTCGGAGGCCAGAGACACGCCCAGCCGGGCGGCCAGCCGCGGGGCCAGGTCGCGGCCCATCGCCGTGGCCGGGAAAAACACGGCCGCGGGAGCCGTTTCCCGAACCAGCGCTTCCAGCGCCCGGACAAAGCCCTGGCTCGAAATCATCGCGAGTTCGGGGTTTTCAAGGACGTGGACTTTCGCCGCTCCGACGGAGCCGAGCTCTGCTCCGGCCGTCTCCGGCGCGGGGCCGACGATAACGGCTTCGGCCGTTGTTTGCGTTTCCCGGGCTTTGCGGACGGCCTCGGAGAGCGTTTCCAGGGAGCTTTTCTTGATTTTTCCTTCGCGGATTTCAATGAAGGTCAGAATCATCGTCGTTCTCCTTAGAGAGCTTTGGCTTCGGTCCGCAACAGCCGGAGAAGCTCCCGAGCCGCCTCCTCGGGCGTTCCCGGAATGATTTTCCCGGCCGCTTTGGCCGGAGGAAGCTCCAAGTCCAGGATCTCGATTTGGGAGTCGGCCGCACCGGCGTCCAGTCCCAGCTCGGCCAAGGTTATGACCGGGACGGGCTTTTTCTTGGCGGCCATGATTCCCTTGAGCGTTTCATAGCGGGGCTCGTTGAGGCCTTTTTGGGCCGAAACGACGGCCGGAAGGCTGAAGGCGATCTTTTCCAAAGCTCCTTCGATCTCCCGGTGGGCCACAGCCTGCGTCCCCTCGATTTCGAGCTTGGTCACGACATTGGCCTGGGGAAGGTCGAGAATTTCGGCGACCATCGAAGGCACCGAAGCGTTGTCGGAGCCGACCGACATCCGGCCGAACAGCAGGAGGTCTGCATCGGCCGCTTTGGCCCTGACGAAAGCGGCGAGCGCCCGGGCGACCCGCAGCGGGTCATAGGCTTCCTTGCGGTCGTCCTTGATGAGAACCGCCTCATCGGCCCCCATCGCCAAACCCTTCCGCAAGGTGGGGACGGCCTCTTCCGGCCCGAACGATACGGCCGTGACCTTGCCGCCCTTGGCTTCGCGAAGCCGGAGGGCTTCCTCGATCGCATACTCGTCGTTGGGGCTGATGATGAAGTTCAGGCCTTCTTCGACGACCGCTTTGGCCTCGCGGTCGATCCGGATCCGGGATTCGGTGTCGGGCACCCGTTTCATAAAGACGACAACATTCATTTTATTCTCCTTGTCTCTTCCCCGCCGTCCTCCCTTTTCCAAGGGACGGCCGGGATGTCCGCCGCCGGATTCTCTCAGCCGTCGAAGCGGCGAAAGAGGAGGGCGGCGTTTGTCCCGCCGAAGCCGAAGGAATTCGACAGGGCGTAGACGATCTCCGTCGGCCGGGCCGCGTTGGGAACATAATCGAGGTCGCAGTCCGGGTCGGGAACTTCATAGTTGGCTGTGGGCGTCGCGATCTGATGCTTGATCGAAAGGGCGGTGATCGCCGCTTCGATTCCCCCGGCCGCACCGAGCGCATGGCCGGTCATCGATTTGGACGAGGTGACGACCATCGCTTTGGCGTGGTCGCCGAAGACGTTCTTGATTGCGGCCGTCTCGATCTTGTCGTTGAGCGGCGTGGACGTCCCGTGGGCGTTGATGTACTGGACCTCGTGCGGGGGGACTCCGGCATCGGCCAGGGCCACCTGCATGGCCCGGCGGGCGCCGTCGCCGTCCTCGGCCGGAGCGGCCGGGTGGAAGGCGTCGCCCGTCATCCCGTAGCCGACGATCTCGGCATAAATCTTCGCTCCGCGGCGGAGGGCATGGCCGAGCTCCTCTAGGAGGAGAACTCCCGATCCCTCGCCGACGACAAAGCCGTCCCGCATCTTATCAAACGGCCGCGAGGCATGCGTCGGATCGTCGTTCCGCTCCGAAAGGGCTTTCATCGCGCAGAAACCGGCCACCCCCAGCGGGGTGATCGGCGCCTCGGCTCCGCCGGCGATCATCCGGTCGGCATCGCCGCGCTGAATGATCCGGAAGGCGTCGCCGAGAGCATGGGCCCCGGAGGCGCAGGCCGTGACCGAGGCCGAATTCGGCCCGCCGGCTTTATAGCGGATCGACACCTGGCCGCTGGCCTCATTGATGATCGTGGCGATCAGGAAGAACGGCGACACCCGATCGGGACCTTTTTCCAGGAGGACCTTGTGATACTCCTCGATCGTTCCAATCCCGCCGATGCCCGACCCGATGAAGACCCCGGTTCGATCGCCGGCCAGGACGTCGGGCGAGATGCCGGCGTCTTCGACCGCCATCTGGGAAGCGCCTATCGCATACTGGATGAACGGATCCATCCTCCGGACTTCCCTCTTTTCGATGAAGCGGAGGGGGTCAAACCCCTTGACCTCTCCGGCGATCTTCGAGGAATGGCGCATGGCGTCGAACCTGGTGATCGGTCCGATCCCGCTCCGGGCGGAAACCAAGGCCTCCCAGTTTTCGGAGAGACCCGTACCCAGAGGCGTCACCAGCCCCGCCCCCGTAATGACGACTCGTCTCAGATCGTGGTGGTGTGCTTGATGTGCCGAACTATTTGGCATGGACGAGAATATAATCCATGGCCTTGCCGACCGTCGTCAGCTTCTCGGCTTCCTCGTCGGGGATGTCCAGACCGAATTCGTCTTCCAGGGCCATCACGAGTTCCACGGTGTCCAGGGAATCCGCGCCCAAATCCTCGATGAAGGAAGCGGTGTCCGTGACCTGGTCTTCGCCGATGCTCAACTTGTCGGCCACGATCGTCTTCATCTTTTTCAACAATTCGTCTCTGTCCATGGTGGACCTCCTCTAGAAATTTGGAATGTTACATATAAAGGCCGCCGTTGACGTGGATCACCTGGCCGGTGATATAGGCCGCGGCGCCGGAGCAGAGAAAGCGGACGGCTCCGGCCACATCGACGGTTTCGCCGAACCGTTGAAGAGGAATTACGGCGAGAAATGACTGCTTGACCGCTTCGGGCAGAACCGCGGTCATGGGCGTGGAGATATAGCCCGGGGCCACGGCGTTGACCGTGATCCCCCGGGAGCCGACTTCCCGGGCCAGGGACTTGGTGAAGCCGATGACGCCGGCCTTGGAGGCGGAATAATTGGTCTGCCCGGCATTGCCCATGGCTCCGGCGACCGACGAGAGGTTGACAATCCGCCCGGACCGGGCCGAAAGCATGCTCCGGACAACCGCCTTGGAGAAATTGAAGATGCCCTTGAGGTTGACGGCGATGACCGCGTCCCACTCCTCCTCCTTCATCCGCATGAGGAGGTTGTCGCGGGTGATGCCGGCGTTATTAATCAGGTGGT
>Ga0105099_10000490_pt1 | contig 26997 bp, 24 predicted proteins | sample PPLLak3cmMay2015_2_FD_79138 | JGI IMG/M metagenome (GOLD analysis project Ga0105099, IMG submission 79138) | Freshwater sediment microbial communities from Prairie Pothole Lake near Jamestown, North Dakota, USA - PPLs Lake P8 Core (1) Depth... | ecosystem: Environmental > Aquatic > Freshwater >... | reverse complement strand
ATCGTACCATAATCACAAAGGATCGAACTTTATAAGTTTCTTAAACACGAAAACCTTAACCGACACACGATACGGGCTTCGTCACCCTAACCGTATGACGAATAATCATGGCAACAACATAACCATTTAAATAGTGAGGTAATAAACAATGAGCAAAGTCGGAATCATAGGCATAGGACACGGCGTGTTCGGACGCCGGAGCGACGCTACGGTCCAGGAGCTTGCGTTTGAAGCGTTCAGGAGTGCCCTGAAAGACGCGGGAATCGAGCGCAAGGACCTCGACGCTTCGGTTATCGGATCGGTCCCGGAATACCACAAGCAGCGCTCCCTTCCGGGCGTAGTAACGGAGTACCTGGGACTTCAACCCAAGCCCACCTGGCTCACCGAGGTAGCGTGCGCATCAGGAAGCGCGGCAATGCGTACCGGGTGGATGGCTATCAAGTCCGGAGCTCACAACATTGTGGCAATCATCGGGTGCCAGAAAATGACTGAGCTTGAAACGCCCGAAATTCTTGCGCTTATGGGCAGGGTCGGCGAGGTTCAGTGGGAGTCGATATACGGCACCACGTTCCCTGGCTACTATGCTCTGTTTGCGCACCGGCACATGCATGAGTTCGGCACAACGCACGACCAGATGCTTCAGGTTGCAGTCAAAAACCACTTCTACGGCGCGAAAAACAAATACGCCTTCTTTCAGAAAGAGATCACTCTTGAAAAAGCCAGGGACTCCGAAACGGTCGCCTCCCCGCTTCAGGTATTCGACTGTTGCGTGAACGCTGACGGCGCAGCATGCGTTATTCTTGCAACCGAAGATCACGCCAAAGCCCTGTGCAAAAACAAGCCCATTGTCTGGCTTGACGGCATGGCCAGCGCAACCGCGAGCATGTCGGTCTTAAGAAGGCCGAACCTTTACAGCATACCCAGCGCGGAGCTGGCAGGCGCGCAGGCATACGAAATGGCAGGCGTGAAACCTTCCGATATTAACGTCGCCGAAGTGCATGACTGCTTCACTATTGCCGAAATCATGGCTTATGAAAACCTGGGATTCTGTAAAAAAGGCGAAGGCGGCAAGTTCATTCAGGAGCGCCAGTCATACATCGGCGGCAAAACCCCGGTGAATGTAGACGGCGGGCTCAAGGCAAAAGGCCACCCCATCGGCGCAACCGGCGTATCAATGACAGCAGAGATCACAAAACAATTGCGCGGCGAGGCAGGCGAACGCCAGGTGCCAAACGCCAGAATCGGCCTTACGCACAATGTCGGCGGTATCGGCCAGTACACCTTTGTCCAGATATTAAGGAGGGACTAACAATGTTTAAATGGTTTGGAAAAGTCAATTTTTCACCCTATACAAAAGTTGCTGATTTCGCCCAATTTCTCAAAGACGGGTATCTGATGGGCACAAAATGCAAAAAGTGCGGCGCCAAATCTTTTCCGCCCAGAGCGGACTGCGGCGTGTGCATGCACGATGAGTTCGAATTCATCGAACTGACCGGCGCCGGCACCCTGCACACCTACACAAAAATAGAAGCCGCACCCACCGGCTTTGAAACCCTTGCTCCCTATATCGTCGGATTAATCGATCTGGACGATATACCATGCAGGCTGCTTGCCTGGATCGGCGACACCATAAAAGAAGACGAGATAAAAATCGGCATGAAGGTGCAGGTGGTTCCAAAAGTTTTTGATGAACTGGAAAACATCAAAGTGTACTACTGTCTCGAAAAACCAGGGACAACCTGGGGGAAAACAAAGTCATCATAAGAAAATACTTTTGTATATAGTATCTGTTCAAAATTGACATTTACGCCCCCTAAATCCCCCGAAGTGGGACTTTTATTGAACAGGAATTTATAATAAAATCAACACCTTACAAGTCCCCCTTCGTGGGATTTAGGGGGCGTAAAGTTGTGAGATAGTCACTGTTGAAGCAGTGAAAATAACCTAATAGGAAAATAAAACATACAATCCTTGACACTGATCGTAATATTATATATAATACCATTATGGGCACTATAGATATCGTATTAGATACCAATATTCTATTTTCAGGATTTTATTCACAAGAAGGTTCCTCTTATGCTTTGCTTTCAGAGATCGGAAGGGGAAAGTTTAATTTGCATGTTTCTGTTCCATTACTTTTCGAATATGAAGACGTTTTAAAGAGGAACCAAAAAGATTTAAAGCTCTCTGTTAAGGATATTGATACCGTCCTTGAATTTTTATGTTCTGTATCAACACCTCATTTTCTCTATTTTTCCTGGCGTCCTTGCCTCAATGACCCTAACGACGAAATGCTTTTAGAGCTTGCGATTACGGCTAATGCTCGCTATATAGTAACGTATAATATTCGACATTTCAAACGAATTTATGGGTTCGATGTTCGAGCGATAAAACCGGCGGATTTTTTAAAATTACTGGAGGAATAAAATGAGTGCAATTTCTTTACGTCTACCGAATTCCATCCATTCACGGGTAAGGCATCTTGCCAAAGATGATGGGGTTTCAGTAAATCAATTTATTACGGTTGCTTTAACAGAAAAATTATCCGTTATGAATGCTGCGGAATATTTTGAGGAAAAAGCTAATAAAGGCAGCAGAGATAAATTTGACAGAATTCTTTCAAAAGTGCCCAAAAGAGCTCCGCTTGAATATGACAAGAAATAAAGAATTCCGCCGCATAAAAGGGGGGCGCAAGAAAATTTCCAGACAAGCATTACCCCCCCCCCTACCGCAACCCCAACTCCTTCAATTTCCTCGACAAGTTTGACTGCGCCATGCCTATTGCCGCTGCGCTGAGGGTGATATTTTTATTGTTCTTCTGCATTACCTGCTGGAAATAGTCCTTTTCAAACTGCTCGCGCGCGGTTTTGTAATCAAGATGGCTGTAATCGGTTTTCTGGCCGGTATTCTGTTTTGTGTCCGGAACCAGCGAACTGGCGGCAATCATTGTCAGGGTCTTTGTATCGATCATTTTCTGCTCTGATAATACGGCTGCGCGTGTAATTATGTGTTTCAGTTCTCTCACGTTACCCGGATATGCATGGTTTTGGAGGAACTGGATTGCATCGTCGGACAGATTTTTTACCAGACCCATCTCATGACACACTTTTTCCAGGAAATAACGGGCCAGCAACGGGATATCCTCTTTCCGTTCTTCAAGCGACGGAACTTTCAATATGAAGGCGCATAACCGGTACCAGAGGTCGTTGCGGAACAGATTCTGGCTTACAAGCGCGTTCAGGTCCTTGTGGGTTGCGGCGATTATCCGTACATTAACGGTAATTATCTCGGTCCCTCCCAGCCGGGTAAACTGGCCTGTCTCGATGACCCGCAGCAGCTTTGCCTGTATCTGCAGGTCGAGATCGGCTATCTCGTCCAGAAACAGGGTGCCGCCGTTGGCCTGTTCAAGGCTTCCGGCGCGCCGCGATACGGCGCCGGTAAACGCGCCTTTTTCATGGCCGAAAAGCTCGTCTTCGGCAAGGTTTACCGGCATGGAAGCGGCGTTTGTCACGATGAGCGGCCCGTTTTTACGCACGCCGTCAAAATGCAGCGAGCGCGCCACCAGCTCTTTGCCTGACCCCGAAGGCCCGAAAATAACGACCGGTTCCTGAAGCGATGCCAGGCGCAGCGTTTGCTGATACAGGTTCTTCATAACCGCTGATGCATACACCGGCTGTGGAAGCCTGAAGCGCTCCTGTTCAGAAACTTTCTGTTTCAGTTGGACGGCTTCAAGCGCGTTTCTCACGCACGCGCGTACCTGCATCAGACGCAACGGCTTCTCCATGAACTCATGAGCGCCGAGTTTAAAGGCTTTTGCCGCAAGCGCAACGGTGCCGTGGCCGGAGATCATGATCACAGGAACCTGAGGCCGCTCCATTTTGAATTTCTGCAACAGATCGATCCCGTTTTCATCATTGCCAAGCCTGATATCAAGCAGCACCAGATCAACACCGGCGGAAAATTTCTGCTGTGCTTCTGCAGCATTGTTTGCGATCAGGACCGCATACCCCTCTTCTTCCAGTATATCCTTCAGACTTGCACAAATGGCCTGTTCGTCATCAACAACCAGTATTTTCATCATATCAGCCATTCGCCTGCTCCTTTTGTTGAAAACAAGGAAATGTCATTGTCACGCAAAGCCCGGTTCCTGCACCCGAAGTAACCGATCCCAGTGCAACGGTGCCCTGCATGGTTTCAACCAGTTTTTTGACCACGGGTAATCCCAGGCCCGTACCGCCCTTTTTAAAGGTTACATAGGGCAGCCACACGCGTTCCCTGTTTTTCTTTTCTATTCCGGGCCCGTCGTCTTGTATAGAGATCGTGACGCTGTCCTGGTTTTGTTTGTCCTGTACCGTTATCGTATGCGCTCCCGCCTCAAGCGCGTTTTTCCATACATTAAGCAGCACCTGATCGAACAGATACGGATCTGCGTTAATAACGCCGGAGCAGCGGACATCGGTCGTCAGGCGCCCGGTCATGGTATCCGCTACTTTTTGCACTGCGTCGGCAACCGTAACCGCTTTGAGCTGCACCTCCGGTTCACGTGAAAAGCTTCTGAACTGGTTCACCAGTTTTTCAAGCGCGTCAATCTGTGAATTGATGAGTTCAAGATGTTTATGCAATTCCTGCGCCGGCACCTGTTCGTTGTTGACTGTTTTTTCTTCTATGCGGTCAAGGGTCAGCCTGATGGGGGTGAGCGGATTTTTTATCTCGTGCGCCATGACGCGGGCAATATCCTGCCACGCGGTTTCCATACCCTGAACCCGCGCCTTTTCCCTGAGCACGTCAAGCTCTTCGGAGAGGGATGCGACAGCATGTTCGAGCGTGCCCAGAGCCCCGCCGGACGATTGTTTCAGGGTGACGCTTTCGCCTTTGCCGATCCTATCAACCGCACGGGCAAGATTTTTGAGCGGCTGGGTGAGCCGTTTCAGCGTCCAGAACGCGATCAGAAAGAGACAGAGAAAAAGCACGGTCGAAAAAATAAAGAGTATCCGTTTCTGCTCTTTCAGAATAATCGGGAGCAGTGCGCGCCACTGCCGGTTCCGCTGCATGCTGGCAACCACAGCGTCCCGCTCGGCGCCTTCGGTTTTTTCGAGCTGGATGCGGAGTGTTGCGTCCAGGTTCTCGTCAACACTCTGATTCAGCGTGGTGTTCAGGCGGGAAATAATAAGGTTATGTACCGGCCATACCATCGCGATAAAGAGAAGGCCGGCCATAAGGAGGATTTTCCACTCCAGTTCAAGGCGTTTTAAGATTTTCATACAATTAATCTCATTTTTTTAAATCCTTCTTCACCATATCAAAGGTGTATTTCCCGCAGTTGCACACGTCCGACATATCAATCTTCCGGTTAAGCTGCGACACCAGGCTCGGAAGAAGCCGGATGTCCAGGTGCAGTTTCTCCGCGCGCGTGGAAAACACACACGTAATTCTGCAGAAATTTCTTACCACCCGGTATATCTGCGTGTATTTTTCCGAGACAAAAACGCTGTCGGTTTGCGGAATAAGACTAGTATCAGAATAGGTATAGGTGTAGGAAACGATATCGCACTGCAGCGTTCTAACGAACGATATCGAATCGCCCGCGTTGCTGGAAGCGCCGATCTGGAATCTGAGGGGTATTCCGGCGTCGATCAGATCGCTCATCTGATCATTCCACTCGATGTTAAAGGCGTACTGCACCCTGTAACCGTAGGAAAACTCTTCCGCTGCAATAATTTTCACATCTTCGGAGTTTGCCGCAGGAAAAATCCATTGTGCCACAAATATGAAAAAGCCTGCGAGGCCTTCAGCAATTCGTTGAAACATTCCTTCACACGCTATTGGTTAACCAAGATTGCCGACAACGATCTTAATCTTCAAACCCGGATTGATCGTGAAGAATCCGCTGGTATAACTCCTGTCCGTTCTGCCTTTGAAACCGTCGGTCGCGATAAACAAGGGGGCCGACAGGTCCAATCCCAGATGGAGCCAGGTTACCATGGTATACGTAAAACCGCCATGAAATTCCAGTAATAAAAATCCGGCTTTAAGCGCATTTGCTTCGTTGTCTTCCAGATCATCCAGATCCGAAAAGGCGTCCGTAGTGAATGACGGCAGCACGGTCAAATTTCCTCCGCCAAGCATGCCGCCCACGGTGGTATTCATATTCCTGCTGACGAAGCATTTCTCAATCAGCACGCCCCCGAACCCCGCGCTCAATTCAAGCAGCGCCGTGGTGTCACCATATTGCGTGGAATAGACCCGCGACCCGCCGAAACCTCCCCCGCCGATTCTGAGGCCGTTGCCCAGCCCGCCATATCCGGCGGCGCCCATGAGGAAAAAGGTCTCGTACCTGCCCTCTATCGCAGAGAGCGCGCCGGCGTATTTGACGGGCAGGATCGGGCGCAGCTCTTTTACTTCGGATATATTGACGGCAAAGATACCGGGCATGAGCGAAATGCCTCCTCCGTAACCGCGTTCCCGTGCGCTTCTCTTTTTTGTGAAGCTATTGAGCAGTTCCCGCGCCCCCTCGCGCGAAATATAATGAATCGTGTCTTTCATAGTATACGCCTGCCGGCGAAAATAGCCCCGGTCCCGCTCCGTTCTGTCCAATGCAGGGTTATACCGGCACGCGTCCTGATACAGCATATCAGACTTTTTTTTAAGTTCGTCCGCCTTTGCCTGCAATCCGGCTGCTTTGGAGCGAATGGCGTCGGCGTGCTCCTTCATGCCAAGCGAATCGAGTTTTTGCGCGGATGCATACAACCGTGCGGCTTTTCCGGCCAGTTCATCCGCCTGTTGCGCCATGCGAAGAGCGTCTGCCTTTATTGCCGGGTCGCCTGTTTGATCGGCGACAGCAGCAGCACCCTGATGCTGGCCGGCGTCCGGCGCCAGGCTTCCTGTCGAATCCTCTTGCGCCTTTATGGAAAAAGGCTGCAGGAGACACACTAGAAATAACAGATACACGTTTTCTTTCACTGTATGTTCCTCGTTTAACGTTATTACTCTATTGAATCCGCTACCCCAGATTACCAAAAATAATCTTGAGCGAGATGCCCGGATTTATTGTATAGAAATCCGGAACCCAGGGTGAAAATCCGTCAACCGATATAAAAATAGGTAATGAGACGTCCGCACCAATATGGAAAATACGGAAAAATGAATAACTTATGCCATAATAGGGACAAAGAGAAAAGAAATGGGCGGTTGCCTTTAAATCCTCATCTTCGTCGCCCTCGAACGCCGATCCTGATTTTCCGTATGCCGCTTTTATATCCATGGTCCCGCCGCCTATTATTCCGCCGCCCTTGATATTCCATTTACGTATTTTCGCAGCCTTCTCAACGATAAAACCGCCATAACCGACATGCACCGTTATTGAAAGAATAGAATCGCCGGAAAAAAGCTCGCTGATAAAACTCTTTCTGGCATGCATGCCGCCACCGCCGATGCGAAATCCGTTTCCTATACCGATACACCCCATACCGCCCACGCCGCCGAACGGCTCATAGGAAGTATGGCTGAAATGAAATGTTTTTCCTGCTAAAAACGGATCCTTCTCGCACAACCGCTTCACCGGGTTTATATTAACCGCATAGAGCCCGTACAGAGGGCCTCCGCACACGCCAAATCCCTTTTCATGGAAATGATCCACTTTATCCCGGACGTCGCCGGCAGGCTCCCTGACAGACGACGCGTCAACAACATAGACCGTGTCTCTGGTTTCCTTTATTACAATCGCATTTCCACCCTTGCGCACACCCGGCGCTTGTTGCACCGCAGTGTCGCTGTTGGATATTGCCGTGGCGGTTGAGTCGGCTGCTGATGAAGAGACAATACCGATACTGCTCAGGCAAAGTATAATCCAAACACCTGTCGATTTAAAAGTATGCATAAACTACTCCCTGAATTGGCGTTTTCTTTCCGTTATTCATTACCGTCTTTTCCAACCACCATGCGCAACCGTATACCCGGGTTGACTGATACAGCATCAGCATATCCCGGGCCGAAACCATCGTGAGCATAGGCGAACAGCAACTGCCCTTCAACACCTATATGAAAGTATTTTGAAAGGGAGACGGCTGTTCCCAGATGCACATCCCACATAAACGCGGGTGCGACGGCGACACTTGTTTTGTAGGAGTGGTCGGAGTCGTTATCATTGATAAAAACACTGTTTCCGCTGCTTAATTCCGCGGTTTTCAGCACCACGGTCGCGCCTCCGCCGACCATGAACCCGGCAAAAATATTGAAGTAGGGAAACAGAAACGCCTTTTCACAAATAAAACCGAAACAGGCGGGAATGACCCGCAGGGTTATCAAAGAATCGACCAGGCTTGTGTCCCCCAGCGTATCCACAACAATACCGGTATACGGCTCGCTCTGATACATTTTATACCCGGCAGTCAGGCTGTTGCCGATTCGCAAACCGTTTTCAATATCATAATATCCGTGCAGGCCAAGCATGAATGTCTTATTATTATCAAAATCAAACTCTTTTGACTTAAGCGACTGCTCTTTCTTTTGTAATTCCCTGAACGGATCCCGGTCAAGCCAGGTAATGCCGGTTGTTATGACAAATGCCCCGCCGTTTTTTCTTTCCAGGCGTTCTTCCCGCTCTTCGAGCTTCTCATCGATATTTTCGTGCACCTCGTCTTTGATGTAATTTTTCATCTCTTCCCTTGTAGCATCCAGTTCGCTTTTGAGATTATCGATTTCGCGTTGAATCTCTGTTTCAGCTTCAGGCGGAGTCTGCGCCCCGCTCTTTTGCAATTCCAGTTCTTTGATCTTCTCTTCCGTTTCAGCGATATCCTCTTCCAGGTCATCGAGGTCATCCTGAATATCGTTCTGAGTCTCCTCCATGACCTCTTTCGAAATATCCGATGCAAGAGAGTCCTTCGGATCCGCGGCATTCGAATATCCGGCAAAAACAATCAAGCCAGCCATAACAGCGAATATTTGAAACAGTTTCATCCAATACCTCCTGTGGTAAAAAATAATAGATTCTATAGGCGTTTTCTGATTATTATACGTTCATAATTGTGCAAACGCTGTGCCATCCGAAGGTATACAGTCATAATTTATTTATAATCATATCATTATGGATTTTTGTATGCAGGAAGAATTGTCACCAGAATGTTTTAATATATCATAATGATATATTAAACCTATATTCCGCAGTTGGAGTCGTGCTCGTAATCGTACTCGACAACAACAGCAATAAAAGCCTTTCACCCAAAGGGTGCTTAATCCGGCAAAGTCGCAACGTCCCCTCCTTTAACCTTTTAGGCAAAGCAAAAGGAGACTAAAGCCCCACTGGTGTGGGACTGAAGCCTTTATGGGGGGAAAGTAAGGAATTGGATTTATAGGCATTGCGGCACTTTAGTCCTACTTTTTTTTGGAAAAATTTTACCGTAGCGTAGGATTAAAATCCTTTCAAACAACTGGTAGTTAATTTATTAACCCCAGTTGTTGCCCTTTAGGGAACCTTATAGACAGAACAGCAGGATAAGATACTGTACGTCAAATTATCTACGCTCGCCGCGTATATAATTTTCCTACAATATCCAATCTGTAAAGCTATCAATTTATTAAACTACTTTTCAAATCAATCGATTACGATTACGAGCACGAGCACGACTTAACTGCTGATTTTAGGATTAAAAGTACCTTTTGTCCGAAAACAGCGGATATACGAATGCAGGCGATTGTGTATCCTGCGTCGCTGATGATTTCAGGCTGCGCAGGATACCCGGCAATCTGGTGGCCGTACATAACCCATTTTGCGGTGTGCAGTTTTACAGGATAAGAATAACCGTTATTATTTCAAAACCTGCATCACGACCCGGTTATCGCAGAAACCGGTTTGTGAAACCGTTACCGGCGTTGTGCTGTTATTTTTGCAGATAAACTCCTCGATCATCTGATACGCCTCATCATCCGTATATTGACGCAGCGGGTGTTTGCAGAAATAGGCTGACGCCGCGGTAAGCACGCCGCCGATCCCCCGTTCCAGTGCGAGTTTCGTGCAGCGAATCGCATCGATGGTAACGCCCGCGGAGTTGGGTGAGTCTTCTACTGAAAGACGGAGCTCCAGGTTCATCGGTACATCGCCGAAGAGCCTTCCTTCCATGCGGATAAAACAGACCTTGTTATCCTTCTGCCACGGCACATAATCGCTGGGTCCGATATGGATATTTTCCTTATCCATTCTGCTGGCTGTTACCGATTGAACTGCTTCGGTTTTGGATCGTTTTTTTGCTGCAAGCCGGTCGCGGTTAAGCATGTTAAGAAAATCGGTATTACCGCCGGTGTTGAGCTGGTAGGTCCGGTCTAATTTTACACCACGCTTTCTGAACAGGTCGGTAAGAATACGATGGGTAATGGTCGCACCCAGCTGCGATTTAATATCATCACCGATAAGAGGCAGCTTTTTCTGTTCAAAGCGTTTTACCCATTTCGGATTGCTCGCAATAAAAACCGGAATATTATTTATAAAGGCAATACCTGCTTCCAGAGAACATTCGGCATAAAACTCGGTTGCCTTCTGGGATCCGACCGGCATATAATTCAGCAGCATTTCAGCGCCGCTCTTTTGCAATATCTCGACAATATCCTGCATGTCCGGCTCTGCGGCAGCTGCGGGGAGGAACGTGTTCTTTTCCTCATATTCCTGCATGTGCTCCGATATGCCATCCAGCACTCTTCCCATATTGACCTTAACGCCGGTTTTCGGAATATGCGGGCAAAAAACCAGGGTGCAGTTGGGCTCGGCAAATATAGCATCACTGATATCCCTGCCGACTTTCCTCCTGTCGATATCAAACGCGGCAACCACCTCGATATCCGAAGGACAATATCCGCCAATCTCCCAATGCATCAGGCCGATGGCATCCTGCTGATTTTTATCTTTATAGTAATGTATACCCTGTATAAGCGAACTTGAACAGTTACCCATGCCTGCAATTGCAATCTTTATCTTTTCCATACTCTGCATCAACCTCCTTTTAGTACTGCTGATCACGATACCGTATTAATTGCAAAAAAACGGCAGTTTAATAACTAAAAAAGTTGCTTTTTCATGCTATTTTTTAGAGCATCATAAAAATATAATAATCCCCATAAGGGAGTATTATCCTACACTTAGGATAATAATGCGGTGAACGGAGGGACTTTAGGCCATCCGTTATTGCGCAATAGTATCCCTGCGCTTGCGCAGGAACAACCAACTATCAAGGTTTTACTATTCTTTCGTGAACAAAGACTTGAATATCTAATATATGTAATTGCTCTATGACTTAAAAATATACTTCCATCCACTAAAATAATAAAAAATATATAAATATTAAAGGCCAAACACTCTTTCGTCTTGTTTAAAATGTACCCGACAATAAAAATATCGTATTTTCCTGATTCCTGATACGTTCAATAATAAGATGGGCCGGCAATTCTATCCCGAAGCAGGCCCTATCCCGGTTTGAAGGTATGTAGCAAGATAGTAAAGGCTTTTTTACCAGTACCCGTTAACCTATAACCAATCGCCTGGATGTTATTGAATGATAAGAGGTATTGTTTTATTAAACCCCTTTGTATCCATCCTGCAATAATATACGCCGGGACACAGGCTTGCATGTTTTTCAAGGTCAATGGTATATGTACCCGGTATTGCATTGCCTTTGACAAGAGTCCGGATCAGTCTGCCTTTTACAGTATATACCTGCAGCTGGATATTCTCGGCATAATGACCCGGAACCGTATAGGTGATGGCATTGCCGTAAAACTTTAAATCGTACAACAAGGCAGCCTTTGTAACGGTCTTTTCAACAGGTGAAGGATCGCTGCCGATTGTTTCCAGGGTCGGGTCGCCAAAACAGTGGTATTGCCAGACTGCGGTTTCCGCGCCTGAACTGGCGCTGTCATACGTATAATTCTCGGCGCTCACAAATGCCGGGCCGAATCTGGTTATCTTTTTCTCGAATATGGCACGCAGTACTCCCCTGTTCGTGGCATGCATACTGGTATAGGAAGTCGTTGTTGAAGCAAGTATCGCAGAGCCGAAACTTTTATGGCCGGTCACGTACTCGGCCCAGCATCCGGAACTGCTTGATGCTGTATAATCCCCCGAAAGGCAGCAGAAAGAGAGTATGAAGGGGTATACCGTATTGGTGATCGTCGAGTTTTCGGAACTGGAAGTAGTCCATGACCCGTTCCCGTATGTCCACCCGTTCGACAGACCGTGCCCGTTATAGTTGATGAACCGCACGCCCTCATTCAGAGCCGGTATAGCCTTCTCCTTGCCGCCGCGGGGCTGGTTAACCTGGTAGCATTCGGTAATTTTCCACCCGCCCTGATGAGCGATATAGTTGTCATACAACTGCCTCACAATCACGTCGCAGTGGTTCGGCGCCAGATTGCCCATCTGCTGGGTATTGCCGCCAAAAGCTATGTGATGCTTCGGATATTTATCGATATTCTGCGAAGTCGAGATGCTCTTATCGACAATATTCTTGAGCGACTCTGTATTGCGTACGAAAAACAGGCCCAGAGCTATATCCGGTTTCGGTTTGGTGGTCGCGGACGCTACGTAATACACATACGAAGGTATCGAGTTATAGGTATGAGCAGGGAAATCCTGATATTTTCCAACGAGTATGCAATAGGCCGGCATTTTATTCCTGATGAAAGTCTTGTATGCATCCTTTGTACTGCCGACCGAAGAACTCTGCACCAGCTCAACGTCGTACGATGATTTTCTAAAATCAACAAATCGCTTCAGATCAGCGTTCTCATAATAGGTTGAGCTTGCGATAATCAGCAGTTTCTCTCTTTCCGCCCATGGTTCGGAGGGTATTGCACGCCCTGCGTCCTGAAAATTCTTAAACATGACGCGGGCAATCCTGTCAAACTCCCCGGAGCCCATGGATCTGACAAGCATCGGCGTATTCATGATCAGATGAACAGTCATGCTCTTCACTTTAATGACAGTATTGGACGATGGATCATACGTAACGGGAATAATGGTAATAGAAGCGGCTTTCTGGCCTCGATACCGGTAGGTTTCTGAAACATATACCGATGGGGTGTGTTTGGCGGGCGCCCCATACGCTGCTTTATTATAATAAAAATGGTTCCGCTTCTTTTCTATGCGGTGATCACAATATGCCTCCGGCGGCTGCACCGGATACACTCTATTCTTAAGAACAATCCGCTCCACAACAACATTTGAAATTTTGATGTCCGGCGATTCATCCTCCAAAGCCAATTGGAAACAGGAAGACAATGCCTCCGGCTCGCCAAGCTCTCCACAGGCGGAAAAACCTGAAATTCCGATCTTTGTAAAAGTTTCACGCACCGGTGTTCCATCGGAGAGCTTATCCTCAACAGAAACCGCTTCCATCGAAATATCCGGTACCTGGAGTTGCATTTGATACCCGTCTCTGACAGGTGTCAGATCGAACTTCGGCATAGAATGCAGAACATGCGCCATAAAAAGCAGAAGCAGAATAAAACAGTCTCTCATATCCACCCCTTTAATGAGTATATAGCACTCTCCCCCAAACTGATTTCCCGATTTTTATTTGGAAAATTCCATTTTTATTATTATTTTATTTTAAATATATGGTCTATACCTATTGTTTACAATATTACGGAGAATGTTCACTATCAAAATAATTGCTTTTTTTTATTCGGTGTAACAACGGCTACAGATACTAATGTAACGCATTTTAAAGAATAATGTTATTTTATTTAGAAACTCTTTAATTATTCGAATAAAAAAATATTTGCCATAATATATTTGGCAAATTATATTAATAATTAGATATTTTTATTGTTACACTCAAATAATTGTTTTGTTCTTATTTTTTAAAATTTAAAAAGGCAGGGGCGCATGAAACCATTAGATACCATCAATAAAAAAATATTGGATCTGCTTCAGGAAAACAGTTCAATAACAAACGCTGAGCTCGCACAGAAAATCGGACTTGCGCCGGCTTCAACCTTTGAACGCGTTAAAAAGCTCGAAAAATCAGGGATTATCAAGAAAAATGTCGCCATAGTCGATGGTGAAAAGGTAGGAAAAGGAACTGTGGTCTTTGTTATCATCAATATGGCTGAACACTCGGTAAAATCGATTAAAGAACTTGCAGCGCACATCAAGCAGATACCTGATGTGCTGGAATGCCACAGGCTTGCCGGAGAGAGGGACTACATATTAAAAATTGTCACCCATAATATACAAACCTATGAATCCCTTGCATTAAACAAGCTTGCAAAAATTCCGGGTATCGCACGCACCAATACCTATTTCGCTTTATCGACACTCAAGGAACAGACAAAAATTCCAATTATCGACGAACCGCCCGCTCCGGTTCAAGGCAAAGAAACTCTACTATAACCATAGCACCGGATCAGCATTACCTTATATGACCTCTGAAGCCTCTTTTTTGCAGCAGGTTCGGGGTATTACTTTTAATAATGCGTTGAGCGGAGGGACTGAAGGCCATCCGCTCTTACGCAGTATTATCCTACACTTATGATTATATTCAGCAGGCGCTATACCAGGGAATCGAGCGTAAAAACACTCCCCGTTCTGATCCCCTTTTCAGTAGATTGAAGGGTTGCGCACTCATGATACAAATCATGCACAAAATAGAGGATGTAGTTCTTCTCCACTGCCTCGTTAAGAAATGCCTCTTTTTCCTGTAATGTTATCAGCGGATAATTATCGTATGCCATGATATACGGCAGCGGAATATGCGCTGCCGAAGGAATAAGATCTGCGGCCAACACAACCATCCTGCCGTTATAATTGATATAAGTCAGAATCTGGCCGCTGGTATGGCCGTGATATAAACGAAGCATGACATTCGGGCAAATTTGCGTATCCGTATCAACCAGTTGCACTTTTCCCAGCTCCTGTATGGGCAGGAAATCGTCCTGCACATACGAGGCCTTTTCACGCTTGTTGGGACGAAGCGCGGATTCCCACTGCTGTCTGCTTATCCAGTGACAGGCGTTTTTGAAAACAAGCTCAAATCCCGGTCCATCCTTCGTATACCTGACGCACCCGCCGCAGTGATCAAAATGCAGATGGGATAAAACAACGTCGGTGATAGTATCGGCACTAATGCCATACTTTACAAGACAAGCCTCAAGAGGCACCCCTCCGTTCAACTGGTAATTTTTCAGGAATTTTTCGTTATGCTTATCCCCAATCCCGGTTTCCATCAGGATTTTTCTATCTCCGTCAACAACAAGTAGGCTGCGCATAGCCCAGTTGCAGAGATTATTCTCGTCCGCCGGATAACTCTTCTGCCACAAAACCCTCGGCACAACGCCGAACATCGACCCGCCGTCCAGCTTGAAATTGCCGGTGTTAAAAGCATACACCTTCATAATTCCCCATTGTATATAATCATGCAAAATCCAAAATTCAAAACAATCCCAGAAAATATATGTTGTTATTCCTTTTCTTTTCCTGTTTCGGTCATTCGAATTTTAGTTATTTGAATTTGTTTCGGATTTCGTGCTTCGAATTTCGGTTTTTTTTATCCTATCCGGAATCTCCACGCACAGTACCACTCATCCGGGTGCTTGTCCGGCGGGCACCCGATGCATTCCGTTTTGATCCCCGGATCAATCGCCCGCGCAAATTCCGTGTATTCGACAACACCCGCGGACTTGCAGGGATAATCATCGAGCCCCTTACGCTTGCGCGCAGACTGCACTCTGCAATCCACCATCCTGAAAATAATACTGTTTTCCGACTCGTCCTCGATCGATTGCTTATTTATTGCAGCATATAAACGAAACGAGAGTGCCCGTTTCAACCCCTCAATCCCGGCCTTTTCGGGAAGATTCAAAAACCGTTTAATTGACCAGGCTTCAAAAGGCGAAAAACCCGCCCAGCACGCATCATTGCACTGCTTCGCCTGCCGCATCCCCTCCGTAAATTCAAGCGCCTGAAACCATACACCGTCATTTGCCAACCAGTTTGCGGCTATCTTTTCCTTTAAAGAGCGCAATCCCTCTTCAGAAAGATTCAGCAGAGGTACAGGAATACCCTCGTCCACCTCGAATCCCAGCTCCTTTGCGAGTCTGTTTATCTGGATGCTGCTGCTCTGGTCAAGCACCCTGCCAAGCACCTTAAACGCCTCCTCCCGGCCATACTCCTTCTGCACCTCGGAAAACCACATGGCGTGATGCATGATCTGGCGGTGGAGGAAATCAATGATGAGTTTTGCGGTTTCATGGTGATTCAAGTCGTCAGTAGAGTTGATCGGTTTGTGCATTTGGTGCTCCTGCTCCGGAATAAAAGGTTGAGGTGATAAATCACAGATAATTATGCGTAGATAATTCAGCTACAGACACTACGCCGGCAAAGCTGCATCGTCCCCTTTATGGGGGGAAATTTGTTCGAATTCTAATCCCGCACACACCGCACGCTGAATCCGCAACTCTTATGGAAATAACTCTTTAAGAGATAACCGTTGCTGAAATTGAGATAACGGTACCGCGAATCCGCCGGAGTGCACTCTGTTGCCGTCCAGAAGCTCCCACGGCAACCAATACCGTCGAAACCGCCGTCGCTGTACCGCATACCACCGGGAAACGCCGAAAAACCGCTGCTGTTGTTCTGTTCCTGGTTGTTACCAACAGCCCCGGTGTTTGTTGATGTGACCCAATCCGTTTTCGCGGCCAGGGATTTTCCTATCTTGTTACCCGTGGTTACGCCATCATAATTGTAGCCTTTGGAGATCATATAATTTTGCAGAGTGTCCCATTCTGCATAGGTGGGAATATGCCATCCTGAGGGCGCAAGCTTTTTTGTATTTACCGCAAACCAGTTATAGAGCGCGCCGAATTTCCTGATAGAGTCGGCATTGGTTATATTTCCATAATAACAGTATTTTTCCGTTTTCGTATAGGTCCAGGTTGTTTTTGACGTGTCTAATGAAACCGGTGTACCGTCATTATATCTCGTTGTCCTTAAATTTTCGGCCATCCAAACCTGGTTACCTATGCGCACCGTCTGATACACATTCCCGTCAATATCCATAAGAGGTTCATCCGGTACCGGCTCCGGGAAAAAAGGATTTTTAGCACAGAAAACCGATAAAAACAGAACAATGTAAAATACCTGCTTTTGCATATAATCACCCTTCACCGTATCCTGATAAAATCGGCAGAGACTATCAGGCGTCATACCAAAAACACACCATATCGTTCCTCTATATAGAAAATAATATAATACGGACAGAAAACAGTTTATCACCTTTTCGTTGATTAAACTTTTTTGCATGTGTGTCAGAGATGTATTATAAAATGCTCCGTAAAAACATGCTGGCGACATTGCCGGGCAACCAGCAGATCATGAAATACTTGAAGGGTGCATCTGCAAGCGACAAATTAAAGAAAAATGTCAGAAGCAGACTGCTTCTCATCACCCAATATGGATCAAGCCATATAGTGCTGCCGTACATGAAATAAAACAGGGCACATACAATTCCGCCCCGCCACCAGATTTCGTTAACTTGACGACGTATTATGAAATAGGCTGCCTGAATTGATAAAGAAATAGCTGCACCGAGGTATAAAAAGCTATATTCTCCCCTATCCCGGAATAAACTGTAACCGACTCTCCTGACCATTTCGAAGGCAGGCCAGCCTACAACATTTCCAATATATTTATATTCGGGGAATCGGATATAGGTATATCCGATCCAAAGACCAAATGGCAACAACGCGCAGGCAATACACACCACACTTTTTATTACAGAACGCCGGCTTTCCGGATTAATCCAGGCAGGCAGCGCCAGCAAAGCTGTTTCTCGCGTAAGCAGGGCCATTCCCAAACCTGCATACCGAAATCGTGCATAGACCAGTCCCGCTACCGCCAGGACTGCCGACGGCAGATCCGTGACGCCATACTGCAGCGATTCGAATGTCCCAGCTCCATAAAGGAGCGTGCCATAACAGAGGTAAGCACGTAGAGAGACAGGCCTTAACGTATAGCAAATGACCGTGGTTAATACTATCCAAAAGACACCGTTAAGAACGGCGTAAACATTCAGAATACAAGCCGTATTACCAATACCAGCAACCCAGGCGATCCACGACAATAATATCCTCCGGGAACGGTATCGAGGACTGTCAAGACATTTTTCCGCTTCGAATCCGAGGAAAAACGGGTCTATCGACATTGATGCGTACATGGCGCCATCAAACGACGGGCCGTCCCAGATTTTTCGCGGTACTTCCCGAACCTCTTGAACAGTAAATGGTTCATCGGCTTTGGCAAACCTCAGGATGCCGGTAAAACCCGTACCCGGCTCATAGCGATTTGCATAAAACGCGATGATCCATGCAATAGAAAACCCGAAAACCACATGCCGGATCCATGATGGCAGGACAGCAGTAAACGTCTTTTGAACCCACGTAACAAAAATCATCGAGAGGCCAACCTTTCCTTTAAAAATGCCGCCCTTCCCGCAAACAGGTTAACCGCCAAAATTGATTATCATGGACACTTTCCATAAATAACAATGGAATTGTACTCCGGAATTAAAATATCCACACTCACTTTCCCGGCTGATTCTTTCGCGTTTATATATGCCGGCTTCCTGCGCGATTACCCTTTTTACTAAGGTAATCCAGGTTCTTGTTCAAAAATCTGTGCTTATGCTGCACATGATTTTAATGTAATATCTTTATCCGGTTAAAGGTGATATTGTATATTTTACAGAAAATAAACAACAAACAAACATAACCAATATAAATAACGGCACAACCATGACATACAATCCCAAAGATCCGCAATCCCTGGAAAAATATTCCTCTGCGGTCACGCTCTCCGATATGGAAGTCTTCATATTCCCCGAACTTTTATACTCGCTTGTTCTCGCTAATAGTATGTCTCCGATACTGTGGAGCTGGCGCAGCGACCCCTGGTTTGAAAATATCGAAAAGCAAAACGAATATCGCAGGGTATTGCGGATAAAACAATTCATCATGGACCGATTCGCGTTTAACCTGGACCTTGACACCTGGGGGCTTACCACCAAAGAGAAAGAGCTGTCGCGGTTCGCCGGGTATATCGACGAATCGGTTCTGGCGCAGAGTAACGCCCTTTTCGGGTATGAAGGGGATACCTACTACTTTGATATCGATATCCGCAGGCATTTCGGCCTTGACAAGTATACAACGAACGTCATTCCCTACTGGAAAACCGAGACCCTCGAAGCAATGGAAGCGTTCCGGTATAAACCCGGCTATCCGACCGGCGCCGGAGAGTGCGTTTCCCTGTCGACACTGTATGCCGCCGCGATGTTTGTAGTTGGGGGCATCTCTCTGGATAAGATTCATCTCATGGCAACACCGCTGCATTCACAGAATTTCATCGACGTCAGGGACGGGCTTTTAACCAACAACCGCCGCATTGTCACCAAAAACATGTGGTTTAACGGCACCGAACTCTCGTCCAAAGCGCGGCGCGCGCTTGGAAACGAAAAAGTTACCGTTGTCGTCAACAACACCGGGTATATTCATACAATCTATCAAAAAGCAACTATCAACCCGGGTTCATATTCCCTTTTCGCCCAGAAGCTGGGTAAATTTCTTCGTATTAACAAAATCACTTTTGAGACGCTTGCCAGCTTTTTAAGGCAGAACAGCTCTCTGCAGAAGTGCTTTCAGATAGTCCACAGCTGCTGCGGCAAGCCGCGGTATATCGAGATCGAAAAAGTGTTTCACTACGAACACAGCAGCAAATACAGGTTTGGCGATACTACCGGGACAAACCTTTTACACGAGATCGACGAAGATGAATTTTATCCCGCTCCGATCGGCAACAGGATCATTATCAACGAGCTGGAATCGTTCTTCAGGGAAAACGACCTGCCTGCCGACAGCGCCGTTGCACTGGAAAAACTGAAATCCTCAATGCGTCACAGTTGTTACGTTGTTGAAAATCTCATTTCAGACCTCATCAAATACTGCAAAACCGAACCCCGGCTTCCCCCGGCCGATAAACAGTGGGAGGTTCAGGAGCCGATCAGGCTTGATGGAATGAAATCGCGTGAAGAGATCGCCGCATACCTTGAATCAATGCGAAACCGTCACCCGGTTGCAGACCTCGCGTTTATGACGTCCCGCGATATGAACCGCGCGCCATGGAAACCGTTCCTCAAAGCGGCATTTGAGCGGAACCCGGTTTGCATTGCAGGAAGCAAAGATATGGGCATCGATCAGATCGCCGATACATTGATAAAAATGGCTAACGAGTCTATTTATGATGGTCCGCGAATGGCACAACCAGACGAGGTATGGAATTACAACCGCGGTGACGGGCTTGAAAAGGCAATATGCCTTATGAATATTATCAAAAATAGAATGCCCCAGGATAAGGTATCCCTTAACTGCAACGGTAAACAGGTAGCTGTGGCAATACAAAACGGAAAGGTGTTTTTCTTTGAAGCGAAAAAGGATATAAAGACCCCTGTAGAGACTGACTTTAATTTTTAGTGCAATAATAAATTTAATTAATTATCGTGGTCATAGAAGAGCTAAAATAGTATTTTTAAAAAAGAAGTTTCATTTAGCATCCCAAATTACGCATAATCTTTACAAATAAAACTATGAAAAACAAACCGTCGGTCCTTAATATTATCTGGTTTTCCATGATTCTCATTTCAACTGTTGCTGCTGCCTATACCGGTAAGATGGAACATATCACCAGAGCAATGTTTGAATCTGCAAAAAATGCGGTTACCCTCGCTATCAGCCTCGTTGGCCCTATGGCTCTCTGGTTTGGCGCCATGAAGGTAGTCGAGGCGGGCGGGCTTATGAAAGTCATTGCACGGGCAATCAGCCCGGTGATGACTCGGTTGTTTCCCGACGTCCCGATTGACCATCCTGCAATGTCCGCAATGATCATGAATATGGCGGCAAACGCTTTGGGCCTTACCAATGCCGCAACGCCTATGGGTCTTAAAGCCATGAAGGAGCTCGATACCCTTAATTCTGAAAAAGGAACCGCCACGAACGCGATGTGTCTGTTCCTTGCGATTAACACATCAAATGTCGCGCTGTTGCCTCTCGGGGTTATAACTATTCGCGCCGTGGCCGGCGCAACCAGCCCGGCCGCAATAATGCTGCCTTCACTCTTTGCGACAGCTTGCTCTACTGCCGTCGCAATTATCGCCGCCAAACTGCTTCAACGCAGGAGCAGCAATACAATGCCTCATACACCTGCACATACAAATGATAAAAACGATGCTATTCAAAAAGCGGATCCGGTAACTGATTTACTGGATGATCTATTTCCGCCGGGAATGGTAAGCAAAATCTTCATTGTTACCCTGCTCGCAGCATTTATCGGAGGCATTGCCCTGCGCATTTCAAAGGGAAACCTTCCCGCTTTATTCAGCACAAACTTTTTCAACTCTCTGTCCAACTGGCTCATGCCCCTTCTTTTATGCTCTCTTTTACTCTATGGTTTTTTTAAAGGCGTTAAAGTTTATGAAGTCCTTACTGATGGCGGGAAAGAGGGCTTCAACATAGCAATCCGCATTATCCCTTTTATGGTGGCAATCTTTGTGGCTATCGGCATGTTTAGAGAAAGCGGCGCTCTGGGATTTTTTATCAGCATACTCGACCCGGTTACATCACGTATCGGCATGCCTGCAGAAGCGCTGCAGGTTGCCTTGCTGCGGCCGCTTTCCGGAACAGGCTCATTTGGTGTTATGGCAGAAATAGTCACAAAAAACCCTGACAGTTTCTTATCGTATTTGGTTTCAACAATACAAGGATCAACTGAAACGACGTTTTATGTGCTTGCCGTCTATTTCGGAAGCGTTGGCATTAAAAGAACGCGTCACGCCCTGCCCGCCGGACTTATAGCGGATGCTGCCGGCATACTATCCTCTGTATTCATCTGCAGATTATTATTCTGAAAAGGTGACCGGTTTATGATGGATCAGGATTTATTACAAGAGCCGAAAATCTCCTCCTGGATGAATAAAATCACCGCCGGCGGATGCTCTATCAGAAACATAGAGCCTCTGAGCATATATCGCAAGCCGGGCGGAGAACTCCTTTTCGCTCTTTTAAAAACCGACATAACCGCGCCGGACGGCACCACGCTCCCGCCGATCATTTTTATCCGCGGACACGCCTGTATCATTGTCCCCCTGTTGAAAAACAGGGATACCGGCGACGAGCGGTTCCTCATGGTCCGGCAGCGAAGAATCGCCGCAGGCGCCCTGACCCTCGAGTTCCCCGCCGGCATGCTTGACAACAACCTCGACAATCCGGCATCAACAGCATTGAAAGAACTGGAGGAGGAGACGGGCCTGACCATAACGGAAGAGATGCTTTTCCCTCTGCATTACAAACCTTTCTACAGCTCTGCCGGCGCCAGTGACGAATGCATCTATTACTTCGGGTGCGTTGTCGAGCTTGACTATGCCGATTTCAGCTCCTTTGAAGGCAGGACAACAGGTACGCATACGGAACATGAACATATTCAGGTCACTCTCAAAACCAGAGCGGAAGCGGAAAAGCAGGTGACATCCATTCAGGCCAGAGTTGCCTTATACCTGTTCGATTCCTGTAACTTACCAGGTAACACCGCTGGCGCCGGGGAGACAGCGTGAAAATTATCGCCGGGAAAGAGACCATCGTACAGGAGATACCGCACATCCTCTCCGATGAATCCCGCTTCACGCTTGGAACTCCGGACAAGGTTTTTTATCCCGAAACTGTGGATGATATTCGCGCAATAGTGAAACTGGCCGCCACAGAGTCCAGAAAAATCACCCTTATCGGCGGACAGACAGGCATAACCGGCGGCGCCGTGCCGACGGAGGATTGTTATGCCGTTTGTTTCAGCGCAATGAACAGGATCCTGCGCGTAGAAAACAGCCGGACAAAGAGACCGATACTCTTCTGCCAGCCCGGCGTCACGCTGGATCAGATCGCAGCATTCGCCGCACATCCCGATTCACCGGACTGCTCCGTGCGCAACGCCGACGTTATCCGCGGGCAAAAGTTGTTTTATCCGCCCGACCCTACGGAAATGAGCGCCCAGCTTGGCGGTACCGTTGCAACAAACGCCTCCGGCGCCCGCTCGTTCAGGTTCGGGCCCACACGGTTCCATATCGAAACCCTCTCGCTGGTTCTTGCGAACGGGGAAACAGTCACCGCTACACGCTCTCCCGACACCATCCCGTGCGGTTCACTGGATTTTGTTACGGATCAGAGCACGAGCGTATCCGTGCCCCGTATGCAGTGCAAAACGCCTGCAATAAAAAACGCTTCAGGCTATTTCTCCAGCCCGGATATGGGGCTTATCGATCTGTTCATCGGGTCGGAAGGTACGCTTGCCATATTCTCCGAAATAGGGATACGGCTTCAGCCGATGCCCCTGTTTATCGGGGGATTAAGCTTTTTTCCGTCCGCGGAAGACTCTTTTCGATTCGCAGATTTTCTGCGCACGCAGAACGCAATCGCCGCCATCGAATTTTTTGACAAAACCGCTCTTGATCTGGTTACTGCCGGGAAGGAAGGCATCTCGCTGACGATTCCCGGGTTTCCCGACGGGAGCGGATCAGCGGTATATTGGGAATTTATGGAAAGCGACGACGCACCGTTTGCGGAAAGTTTTGATATATGGGACGTTCAGCTGAACCGTTGCAACTCCTCTCTTGATGACACATGGACGGGGCTTGATGGCAACAAACAGAAAATTCTGAAGGATTTTCGTCATGCGGTGCCCGATCTGGTCAACGCTCAAATAGCAGAATGCAAAAGGGACTGCTCTGCAATACGGAAAGTCGGTACGGATGCGGCCGTGCCGTGCGGCCAATTCGATACACTATTCGATCAGTTTAAAACCATCATTCTAAAAAACAATCTGCAGCCGGTTATTTTCGGCCACCTCGGCGACTGTCACCTGCACTTTAACATAATTCCTCATACTCAAAAAGAGCTTGCCAAAGCGCTAGCGGTATACGATGAACTGATGGCGCTTGTCATAACCCACGGCGGAACTGTTTCGGCAGAGCACGGTATCGGCAAAATCAAGGTGGATTATCTGGAAAAAATGTTTGGCAGGAGCAGCATCGAAGAGATGAAGAGCATCAAATTCGCCCTTGATCCCCACAATCTGTTGAATCCCGGGAATTTATTCAGAGTGCAGGCATAGCGCTCTATTATCGGGCATCACCCTGCGTTAACAGCTGGTCTTCCGATTTATAGATATCGATAAGACGGTCGATATTCATCTGCACAAGCAGTTCCATGATTCGTTCCTGAGGCTCGATGAGGCACAGGTCGCCCCCCTCCTCCTTAACCATGCGATAGCAGGAGACAAGAACGGATATCGCACCGCTGTAGAGGTATGATGCATCGGAAAAATTAACGGCGATCTCTTTTTCATTTTTTTTAAGAAGCCCCTCGATCTCGGTTTTCAGTTTTGTCAGATCAGAAATTACCTTCAGAGAGTCGTGCACCGCAATAACCCGGTACTTGCCGATTTTTTTCATTTCCAGTTTCATGAGATCCTCCTGTTGAAATATGCCTGCATTTCAGGAACCGTCATCAGAATCACCTGCATCGTACGATGAGGGTGTGTTCATGGACGGCGTACCCGCAATCGGTCCACTCGACGCAATACTTATTATACCGTTACCGATACTGTTTGACAATAACTTTTTACTGCCGCGGCCATGACGAGGCTGGTGCCGTGGTATGACGCTTATCGCAGCGGCGGTTTTTCCACCCGGTTATTACATTCGCGGACTATCTGCCGTAAAAGCGGAAATCCGGTTTCATCCTCAAGCAGGTTCTGCAGGGTGTGCAAGGCGATGGGTATAAATTTTTTATAGTGCTCCTTGCCCTTGTGCAGGGAGAGGTTGCCATAGGCGCCAAGGGCCTGACACAACCGCTGCAACGCCGCGGTGTGCAGGGTGTTCCGGTCAACGCTTCTTTTGCTGTTCCTGATATAATACTCGAACAGGCCATACCGGAAATTGCCGCCGGGCAGCGAAACATAGGGATCAAACAGAAGCGAAGCGATATCATATTCAGCGGCGCCAAGCCGGGCGCCCTGGTAATCGACCAGTTTTACGCCGTTGTTTTGGACCATGATGTTTTCCGACTGAAAATCCCGGTGGAGCGGTACCAGCGGCAGGGCCGAAGCAGCCTGCGCAAGCGTCTCTCTTTCACGGTTCCATTCAGGCGTCAACAGCGCATCAAGCCCGAAAAATTCGCTGACGCAGTGGGTCGTAAAATACTCCGTTTCCCACAAAAAAACCTCCTTATCAAGAACCCGCGACGACAGCTCCGGACAGTGTGCAGTGTCGATGCATTGCCAGCGGATCAGCGCGTCAAGAGCCTGGCCGTAGAGTCCTTCGATTGCAGCCGGATCACTCATACCTGCGCACACCGCTTTCATGGTCTGTTGTCCGCAATCCTCTTCCAGAATCAGACCGTGTTGTGCGTCCGCGGCGTAAATCCGGGGCAGGAGGGGGAACCAGCGGGCAACCTCAACATTGATCTGCATGAACCGGTTCCAATCCACGTCGCGGCTGTTCCAGAGAACGAGTATGCAGGAGAATCCACTTTTATCAGCCGGGGATACCCTTAAGAACTGGCGTTCTGATCCTGCGGTTCCCGCAACGGTCACGTGCCAGGTATCGGCGCAAAAACCGCTTATGTGTTTTGTACAAAAATCAGCCTGCGACGGCGTTAATACAACAGTACCGTTACTCGTTTTCAAACGGAATTCCTCCCCATCGAGTAAGAATCTTTTTTGAGACGCTGCCCTGTACGGTTGCGCCATCTAATACAACGCTGCGCCATATATCCGCGCCCGGCTCAATCATATCGGTATCAGTCCACGTATACTCGCCAAGCGATATCCTTCTGGACGAAGGAAGAATTTTCGGACAGGCGATTTTCTTTTTATAGTCGATATACAGGCCGGAAGGTATCTTCAGCTGCACCTTTTTATCCAGAACATCGAAATGAATCTTCGCAAAAGAAGCGGGATTTCCCGTGTCTCTCCAATACGCATCGCGCTGAACCAGCACTTTGAGAGAATAGCCGCGCTTCTGCATTTTTTCCCATACCGGCAAAACGGAAAAGTCGTGCTCGTCGATGCAGGAGAGCATCTCCCGTCGATACAACGCCATACCGATAAAATCTGCTTCAGCCGCACCGGCCAGCCTGGGGGCGGTAGTGTGCGCGCCGCAATATTCAAGAGTGGCAGGATCGTAATAGACGGGCTTCTTCGACTGCAACGGCGCCGCAATCAATGCGCCGGCGCAGTTCATGCCAAGAAATGCCGTAACACACCGCTGCAGGTCGACCGTGGAGATAATATCAACGTTCGCAACGCAAAAAGTATCCTCCTGTGACAGGAAATCGCGGGCAAAATTGAGCGCGCCGCCGGTGCCGAGAATCGCGTCCTTTTCATGAAAAATCTCAAAAGGAACCGGAGATATCTCTTTAAAAGTAAAAATGTCCTCAGGAAGATAGTGGGCGTTTGCGGCAAGCGGATGTATTCCCTGGTCATATAAAAAAGCGAGATTTCTTTCAAGAAGTGGAATACCGCAGACCGGTATCATAGCCTTCGTCACATGCTCTGTCAGAGGCTTTAACCGTGTCCCGAATCCTGCGGCCAGGATGAATCCTCTCACTTTTTTTTCTCCGGATAAAAGGCGATCCCGTTGCATTCCCTTTTTAACGCCGCTCCACATGCATTGCCGCATACTTCCCGCGCGCAAAAAACCGTGATTATCGCGCATTCAAAAACACCCCGTATGCAATGCAATTGAAACCCTCACGCGCGAAACGGCGTTGTGATAAAATATAATATACATGATAGGTAAGCGTTCACGCCCCCTAAATCTCCCACTGTTCGTGGGATTAAAACCCCTTCGGGGGACTTGTAATGACTCGATTTTATTGTAGTTATAAAACTTTTAACAGGTATAGATGATTGGCTCT
>Ga0105099_10000489_pt1 | contig 27021 bp, 22 predicted proteins | sample PPLLak3cmMay2015_2_FD_79138 | JGI IMG/M metagenome (GOLD analysis project Ga0105099, IMG submission 79138) | Freshwater sediment microbial communities from Prairie Pothole Lake near Jamestown, North Dakota, USA - PPLs Lake P8 Core (1) Depth... | ecosystem: Environmental > Aquatic > Freshwater >... | reverse complement strand
GCTTTTAACCATGCCGGCTACGATAATCGCGTAGAGCACGCCGGCCACACCCACTAGTGTACACACCAACGGTAGATAGTTCATCCTCTCCTCCCTGCAATCCTTTGGTTAATCGGTCCGCGTGACTGGTTTCATGTTGAACTGGTTCATCCCGATCTTCGTTCCCTTAAACAGGATCGTGACCACGGCATCCCGGGCGCGAGCGATGATATGCGGCAGTTCGACGGCCTCATCCTGCGTGAACTGATCCAACACGTAATCCGCCACCTGCGCACCAGCGCCGGAACGACCGATGCCCACCCGCAGACGCGTAAAGTCGCCTCCGCCGAAGGCGTTGATCACCGATCGTATGCCATTGTGTCCGCCATGCCCTCCTTTCTCTTTTATTTTTAAGCGACCATAATCCAGGTCGATGTCATCGTGAACGACCACCACCGCCTGGAGTGAAATCCGGAAAAACTCGGCGAGGCTGCGAACAGGCGCCCCGCTGAGATTCATATAAGCCATGGGCTTGGCTAAAACAACCTCGACCCCCTCTATCCGGCCCCGGCCATACTCCGCATTGAATTTCTCGCGGGTGATCTCGATTCCGAATTCCGAAGCCAGTCTATCGACCACCCGAAACCCGATGTTGTGGCGGGTCGCCGCGTACTTCTTTCCCGGATTGCCAAGACCGACGACCAAGCGCAAACGGTCTTCCGGCTCACCCCGGATCCCATCCGTTCCCATGACCATCCCCGACGAAAGGCGCCCGCCTCACCGCAGCGACCCTTCCAGGCTGAAGCTCTGGTCTTTGGGTCCGGCGGCAGGACAGAAGGTTTATTCGGTAGCCTTTTCGGCCTCTGCGGCCTTCTCGCCTTCCGCCGCTTCGACGGCCTCAGCTTCGCCGGCGACCGGCGCTGCTTCAGTTTTCGGGCTGACCACGGTGACCACGGTGTAGTTGACGCCCGGAGGCAACTCCACGCCAGCCGGCAGCGCGATATCATTTACGTGCAACGCGTCGCCGATTCCCAGTTCGGCCACGTCCAGTTCCAGGGCTTCGGGAATTTCGCGCGGCAGGCAAAGCACCTCGATCTCACGCTCGATGATTTGCAGCATGCCTCCGAATTCCTCACCCTTGGCCTTGCCCTTCGGCATGATCGGCACCATCACCCGCAATTTGCGATTCATGTCGATTTCGTAGAAATCCACGTGCAGGAACTGCCCCGAGACGGGATGCGTCTGAAGCTCCTTGATCACCGCCGGTTTGGTGAGCGTTGTGCCGTTCTGGATGCTGAGGGAGAATATCGTCCGCCGGATGTTGCCTTTCTGAACCACCCGCTCGAAGTCTCGAACGTTGACCGCCAGCAGGATCGGTTCGGTACTGGGGCCGTAAAGTACGGCCGGGAACATGCCTTCCCGGCGCAGGCTTCGGGCCGGACCGTTGCCCGTGGTTTTTCGGATCGTAGCGTTTAAATCATGCTGTTTCAAAAGGTGTTCCTCCTTAACCCAAAATTGCAGGCTTTTCCAAAAGCCGTTTCAGACAAAAAGCGACGTGACGGAATCCCCTCGGTAACTGCGAACGATCGCCTCTCCCACCAATTCGGCAATGGACAGGACGCGGATCTTGCCGCAGGCTTGCGCATTCGGCTTAAGGGGAATGGTGTCGGTGACCACCACACTTTTTAATGCCGAATCTTGGATGCGGTCCACCGCCGGGCCGGACAGCACGGGGTGTGCGCAACAGGCGTGAATTTCGCGAGCGCCCTGATGCGCAAGTGCCTCGGCCGCCTCCACCAGCGTGCCGGCGGTGTCCACCATGTCGTCAAGGATGACGACCACCTTGTCCCGCACGTTGCCGATGACGGCCATGGCCTTGGCCTGGTTGGGAGCCGAACGGCGTTTGTCGATAATGGCCAGGTCCGCGTCCAATCGCTTGGCGAAGGCCCGCGCCCGTTCGACCCCTCCTGCATCTGGAGAGACGATGGCCAGGTTGCGATCAAAATGCTGGCGGATGTGGCTGATCAGCACCGGTGCCGCAAACAGGTTGTCCACGGGGATGTTGAAAAAACCTTGAATCTGACCGGCATGCAGATCCATCGTGATGACCCGGTGCGCTCCGGCCACCGTGATCATGTCCGCAACCAACTTGGCGCTGATTGGCACGCGCGGAACCACTTTTTTGTCTTGCCGGGAGTACCCATAGTACGGCACCACGGCGGTGATCCGGCGCGCCGAGGATCGTTTGAACGCATCAATCATCAGCAACAGCTCGACCAGACTGTCATTTACCGGAGCACAGGTCGACTGGATGACGAAAACATCCTTCGAGCGCACGTTCTCGTGGATTTCGATCTGGATCTCGCCGTCGCTGAATGTAGTCACCTTGGCTCCTCCCAATGGAAGTTTGAGATAGCCGCAGATCTTTTCAGCTAAAGACGGGTTCGAATTGCCCGCGAAAAGGAAAATTCCGTTACCTTCCATGGGTGCATTCACAATGCGTTGCTGCCGCCTGCCGCTTTTGGGAGCAAGGGGCAACGGTTGATGCTTCGTTGGCCGCCAAGGAGCGATGGTCGGAAATGATTTCGGCAACACCCGGCGCGCCGCTTCGAGCAGGACCTCGGCCGTTCAGGCGTCTGGCTGGGGCGGGAGGATTCGAACCTCCGAGTGCAGGAACCAAAATCCTGTGTCTTACCACTTGACGACGCCCCATCAACATCATTGCCGCCTCGGGGCTTACCCGGGGCGAGTCGCTGCCGGTTCAAATTCTCGAATCATGCTCACCGACCCGGTGAGCAATTCAACTGCAAAGAGCCGAAACTCCGGGTCCGGCGGCCACGCCGCCCGTGCACGGCGAACAGCGTCCCCCTCCGGAAACAACCCGAACACACTGGGACCGCTTCCGGACATGAGCGCTCCCAAGGCGCCCTGAGATCTCAACCAGTCCTTGATGCGGACAAGTTCGGGGTGCAACGCTAGCGTAACCACTTCGAGGTCGTTATATAAATCGGACGATGGATTAAACGCTGTTTTATTTAAATGGGTCCTTGTAGGTTGTTTTTGCGAGTTTGTCAATTGCAAATTCAAGTTTTGGTAAACCATTCGCGTGGATACGTGAAACGACGGGCTAATGATCAGAACCGGCCAGGGAACCAATTCAGGGTAGGCCTGAAGCTCATCGCCGATGCCGGAGGCCAACGCGGGAGCTTGAAAAAGGAAGAAAGGCACATCGGCGCCCAGGCCCCGCCCGATCCCCACAAGCTCCTCCCGGGTCATCGGGCAACCATAAAGATGATTGAGGCCCAGCAGCACGCTGGCGGCGTTGCTGCTGCCTCCCCCGAGCCCGGCGGCAATCGGTATGTGTTTGGCGAGGCGGATTTCACAGCCTTCTTTGCAGCCTGCAGCCTCAAAAAAGCGTCTGGCGGCTCGAAAGGCCAGGTTGGTTTCATCGCCGGGAAGGGATGGATCGGAGCACCACAGAGTAACTGCTCCGGCGGTGGGAGTCAGGATGATCTCATCGTAGAGGCTCACCCGGCACATCAGGGAATACAGGTCGTGATAACCGTCCGGCCGCCGGCCGGTGATTAGCAGGAACAGATTGATTTTAGCGGGGGACGCGATGAGCAGGCTCATGGCCTTCGCAGCGGCGCGGCCGGCTTCATCCTTTTTCCTTTACGAACAGGATCCGCAGATCGTAAAGAATGCTTTTGAGCATGCTGTCTTCCTCAGAGGTCAGGTTGCCGGCCGTTTTCTGTTGCAACATGCTCAGGATGTCGATGGTCTGTTTGGCCATGGGCAAATTTTTCTCGGCCTTACCGGAAACCGGGTCCTCGATGACCCCCAAATGCACGAGAGCCGACGCGTTTAATGACGCAATAAACGTCGGAAAGTTGATTTGAGGCAAGGGCGCCTGGGCCTGTCCCGGGTCGGCGCCAGCGGGGCGTTCGGTTTTCGGCTGGGAGGGCTCGGATGCCGCGGCCTTATCTTCTGCCTCCACCGGTTCGTCAGCGGAGAACAATCGGCGGTCCTTGACGGTAAACCCTTTTTCTTGCTCAGCCATAACGCCTCCTATTTAGGAAGGAATTGACGCATTGGAGTTGATACAATACGGGAAACACATCGCTTGTCAAGTCATTCGCTTTGGTCCAGCTTGCCAAAGGCGTATTTCCGGATCAGGTCTTCAATGTTAAGCGCCGGTTCGGTCTCGATGATCCGGTCTCCAGGTTTCAGCATCTGATCGGATCCACCCTGGGATAGTTGGATATACTTGTCCCCCAAAAGCCCTGCCGTCTGGACCGAGGCGATCGCATCCTCGCTGAGTTGGATGGTTTCCTTGATTTTCAAACGAACCAACGCCACAAAGTCCTTGGAGTCCAAGGCAACCGCGTCGACTTGCCCTACCTGGACCCCGGCAATCTCCACCTGGGCGCCCACCTTGAGCCCGGTAACGGATGTAAACCGCGCATCCAGGAAATAATAGTTGTCGCGCAGCACCTCGACCTCCCCCAGGCGAAAGGTGAGATAGCCCACACAGATGATACCGAGCAGAACGAAGACCCCCACCCCCAGTTCGACCGATGATTGCCTCATATCACCTCCTGACAGTTCCTCCCGAAGTCTTGCAGGGAGCCTCGTCATTTCCGGCATTCATAGAAAATGGTTTGTCCCTCCTCGACCGCCGCGATCAAATCCTCCAGCACGCTGTCACGTCGCGCCTGGACCACTCCGGCGCTTACCGAGAAACAGACGTCCCGCACCGTATCAAACGAGTCGAACAAAGCGCTGTGCCGCATGGTCCGGGAAATCTTCAGGCAGAAACTCCGGGCTTGCGCTTCGTCCGTGTCCGGGAGCACCACCATGATTTTGTTGATGGCATACCGGAAGCAGGTGTCCGTCACGTAACTGTTCTGAATGACATGATCGGCGAAGAGCTTGAACACGGTCTGGCTGGCTACGTGGCCGGCAATGCGATCAATGTCCTCCAGATTATCCATGGACATCAGCACAATGGAAAAAGAAATCTGATGCCGCTGCAGTCGGCTCATCTCCTGGCGCAGGTGCTGCTGGCCGATGGACTGGGAGGCGATCCCGGTCAGTTCGTCCCGGGGACTTTCGAGGCCCTCGATGAAATTGCGAACCTCCCGATCGGAGGCCCGCTGGATGTCCTCAGGTGTCCCCTCGAACCGAATCCGGCCCTCGTCGATCATCGCCACGCGTTGAGCGATGAAAAAGATGTCGGGAATCTCATGGCTGACCACCACCCCGGTAAATCCAAAACGCCGCTGGTAGTCGGAAATCATGCTGTGAACGGCGTTCTTGCGGATCGGGTCGAGGCCGGTGGTCGGTTCATCGAAAAGCACGATCTCCGGCTCCGTCACCAACGCTCTCGCCAGAGCAACCCTTTTTTTCATGCCGCCGGAAAGCTGGGAAGGATATTTGTGATCCACGTCGTACAGGTCGAGCTGGCTTAACTTGTCGCGCACTCGGCGCTGAATTTCTGACGGCACGGCCCCCTTGCGCTCCGCCAGCGGCAGAGAGACATTTTCGACCACCGTCAGGAAATCGAACAGGGCCGTGTCCTGAAAAACGTAGCTGAATTTCTGCCTAAGCGCCTTTTTTTCAGGCTGGCCCATCGCGGAGCGCATTCGGCCTTCGAAAAGAATGGAACCTCCGTCGGGCTCCAGCAGGCCGATGATGTGCTTGAGCAACACGCTTTTTCCGGAACCACTCTTGCCGATAATGGCGGTGATTTCGCCCCGATGGATGCTCAGATTGACACCGTCGAGCACCCGGTTGACGCCCAGCGTCTTGACGACATCTTGCAGTTGAATCAGCGGGGGGTCGGTCATGGCACACGCGCTTCAGAGCAAAAAGGTGGTCAATACGTAATCTGTCACCAGCACCAGCACGCACGAGATGACGACGGCCGAAGTCGTTGAAATGCTCACCCCCTTGGCGCCGAACTCAGCTCGGGTGTGGGTGTAATACCCCTGAAAGCAGCAGATGGTCACCGTCACCACGGCAAACACGAGGGACTTGATGAAACCCCCGATGATGTCCACGGTCTCGACGCTGGATTGGGCCCGGGAGAAGTAAAAAGCGGGGTTGACGCCCAGCAGGGCCGACCCCGATAGGTAGCCCCCGAAAAGGCCCACCACGTCAAAGATCGCCGTCAGCAGGGGGAAGCACACGAGGGCGGCCGCGATGCGCGGGCTGATCAGATACCGCAGAGGGTTGATGTCCATGGTCTTGAGAGCATCGATCTGCTCGGAGATGCGCATGATGCCGATCTCCGCCGCCATCGCGGATCCGGCACGAGCGATAACCATGATGGCCGTGAGCACCGGCCCCATCTCGCGCACCAGCGAAAGCGCCACCGCCGAACCCAACGCGGCCGTGGACCCGTATTTCACCAGGGCGTAATAGCCCTGCAGCCCGAGCACCATGCCGGTGAATCCGGCGGTCAGGCAGATGACGAAGACCGACTTCATGCCGATGAAGAAAATCTGCTGGCGGATCTTGTCGAACTGGAATGGGGGCTGGAAAATCAGCAGAAATCCCCGTGCAAAAAAGAGGAACAGGCGACCCAGGTTGCGGGTAAAAACCAAAACCTCCCGACCGAGGGCGGCCACCGGAGTTTTCAATGTGACAAGGTTGAGCATACGTGTTAAATTGACTTCATCTGGTTTTTCATCGAAGGACTCGTTTACTATTCGACTCCAACCATAAAGTCAAGCGCGTAAGATGGCCGACCGGCGGTTCTGCGCCCCGGAAAGCATAGACCGCTGCGCAGCGCAGCGGTCGCTTTTTTTGGATAGTACTGAGGACGTGTATGATCCGAGCGGAAAATCTCTGCAAAAGCTACGGCGGCCGGGTCCTCTTGGACCGGGTCGATTTCACCCTGAATTCCCGCGAACGACTGGGATTGGTGGGCCGCAACGGCCACGGCAAGACCACGCTCTTTCGAATCATTGCCGGTGAAGAGCTGCCGGATAACGGGGCCCTGATCATCCCCAAGCATTATCGCATCGGCTACGTTCGGCAGAGCCTCGAATTCACCCGCCCGACGATCCTGCAAGAGGCCATGACCGCGCTCCTCCCCCAGGAAAGCGGCCACCACTGGAAGGCCGAAAAGATCCTGGTCGGCCTGGGCTTTTCCAAGGTGGACATGGATCGCCCGCCGGCCGTGTTCTCGGGCGGCTACCAGGTGCGCCTCAACCTCGCCAAGGCCCTGGTTTCCGAGCCCGACCTGCTGCTGCTGGATGAACCGACCAATTTCCTGGACATCACCTCCATCCGCTGGGTCGAACGTTTCCTGGTGGCTTGGCCCCGGGAGTTGATGGTCATTACCCACGACCGCAGCTTCATGGATAAAGTGGTCACCCACGTCATGGGTATCCATCGCCAGAAGGTCCGCAAGATTGCCGGAACCACAGACGCCTACTACGGCCAGATCGCCCAGGACGAGGAGGTGTATGAAAAAACGCGAATGAACGACGCGCGCCGCCGCAAGGAGGTGGAGCTCTTCATCACCCGCTTCCGCGCCAAGGCGCGCTTGGCCGGCCTGGTGCAGTCGCGCATCAAGACCCTTCAAAAAATGGAGAAGCGGGACAAACTGGAACAACTGAAGGACCTCGAGTTTTCCTTCCGCGAGAAGCCCTTGCCCGGCAAATCCGCCCTGCAAGCCCAGAACGTAGGGTTTGGCTACCAGCCGGACCAGCCCCTGTTCGCAGATCTTTCCATCACCCTCACGGCGGGCGAGCGCATCGGAATCGTGGGTCCCAACGGCAAGGGCAAGACCACTCTGCTCAAGGTCCTGGCCGGCGCGCTGGCCCCCCAAACCGGCGAGGTGCTCTACCACCCGGCCATCCAGAAAGGGCTTTTCGAGCAGACCCACGTGAACCATCTGATCCCCAACCGTACCGTCGAGGAGGAGATTCTCTTCTCCGACGCCGGCGTGGACCGGCAGCTCGCCCGGAATATCTGCGGCGCCATGCTGTTTTCGGGTGACGATGCGCTCAAAAAAATCGCCGTGCTATCCGGCGGCGAAAAAAGCCGGGTGCTGCTGGGGAAAATCATCGCCACCCCGGTCAATCTGCTCCTGCTCGACGAGCCGACCAACCACCTCGACCTGGAGTCCTGCGATGCGCTGCTCGAGGCGCTCGACGCGTTCGAAGGAACCCTGATCCTGGTCACCCACAACGAGATGTTCCTGCATGCCCTGGCCGAGCGGCTGATCGTCTTTCGCGAGAACGGGGTGGAGCTGTTCGACGGCCGCTACCAGGAGTTCCTCGAAAAAGGGGGCTGGCAGGACGAGAAGCCCACCGGCCCGGCCGAGGCTGCGGATGCGGGCACGCCGGCTGAAAATCTGAAGGCGGCACGCAAGGAGCTGCGCCGGCGGCGCTCGGAAATCGGCACCCGTCGCACCCGTGCGCTCAAACCGCTCGAGGACGAAATGAAACGCCTGGAGCGCGACATCGACCGCCGGGACGCCGAGATGGCTAAATTGACCCAGTCGATGCAATCCGCTTCTGAAAACAGCGACGGTGCGAAGATCGCCGAGATCTCCCAGGCCATGCACGCCTGCCAGAAAGAGACCGACCGCCTGTTCGACGCCCTCGACCGCGCCACTCGCGAACACGAGGGCCTGAGCGCCGGTTTCGACCGGGAGCTGAAAGACATGGAAGAAAAAGCTGATGAGCTGGAGGGGTAACCATTACCAATTTTAATGTCTTTCCCCTTCGATGAACCCAAGCTTGAAAATCTCACCGACGATCCATCGAAATAGCGCCGCCCCCCAAAATCGACCTACACCTTTTTAATTTCCTGCCGATACTTCATCTTGCCGAGCATTTCGGACTAAACGCATTGCATGAAGCTGTTCGCTTTTCATTAAGCCGATCTTAAAAAAGTTAAAGGGGTATAAAAAATTTTAAGGCTTCAACGCGTCAAGAGCAGACGCGTTGGCCAGTAACGAATTTCATCTGATGAACTTTTTTAAATGCAAAATTAAAAAGTTATGCCGCATTATCTCAGCCAGAAATTCGATATCGGGAAGAAAGCGAACACAATGGCATGATACTTGATTGAAAGGCCCGGCAGGGAGATCGCACGCATGAAAACAAATCGGGGATTTTCGTTGATCGAGATCATGGTGGCCATCGGCATCATCGCCATTCTGGCAACCATCGCTGTGCCCAACATCATCGGATGGAGGGACAAGCAGCGCTTTCTGGCAGCGACGAATGATGTTCATGACGCTATCAAAGCGGCTCGGTCTTCGGCCATCAAAAACAACGAAACAGTCGTGATCCAGTTTCAGCTACCGAACCGTTTCACCGTTTTTGTGGACGACGATCAAGACGGGACCCAGGATGCGGGGGAGCGCACGATCCTATCCGGCATCTTTCAGAATGACATCAGTATGAACACCAGCTTTCCGAGCCACCGGTTAAGCTTCAACGGACGGGGGCTCGCGACCGCCGTCGGCGCCGGAATCAGCCTGTCGCACGCGGCTTACGGAACGCGGGTGGTCCAAGTCACCGTGACTGGCAACTCACGGATTCTGTAGTGCATCCGGACGTCAATAAAGAAGGGAGCCCGCAGGTGACATCGAATAAACAGGGATTCACGCTGATCGAGTTGATGATTGCGATGACCCTTTCGCTGATAGCTATGGGGTTGATCTACAGCGGCTATAAGGCTCAACAGGAAGCCCACACGAACGAGCGCCTGGGGGTGGACATGCAGCAGAATGCGCGCTCGACGCTGGCCTTCATGCGGCGAGAGATCAGAATGGCGAATTATGCCCCGCGCGCCTTGAACGGGATCGATGACGACCTCGACGGCAGCATCGACGAAGCCGATGAATCCGTGGTTCGCGGCTTCCAGACCATCAGCGCCGACCGCCTGAACTTCACGCTCGACATCAACAGCGACGGCGATGACCTCGATGACAATGAAAACATCACCTACGGCTTTGAGGCTTCAGAAGATGCCGATGGCGACGGCATTGCCGACAGCGGGGTGGCAGTGTTGGGGCGTGAACACCGGACGGGGACGGGGCTTCAACCCCTGGCGTTCGATGCCCATGCGATCGCCTTCGCCTACGGCTTCGACGCGGATGGGGACGGGGCGCTCGATACCTATCCCGGGGCCCCCGGAATCGTCGTCTGGGCCTTCGATTCCGACGGTGACGGGCGCCTCGACCGTCACTTGGACACCAACATGGACGGCCTGATCGATGAAGACGATACCGCCGGCGGGGCGACCCTGGCATCTGCCGGGATGGCCGAAGTCGACCGCAACCGCGTGCGCGCCGCCCAGGTGTGGATATTGACCCGCTCCCAGGTGCCCATGAAAGGCCGCAGCGCCCAAGCCCAAAGCTTCGTGGTGGGCCCCAACCACATCGCCGTGAACGACGGCTTCAAGCGCTGCCTTTTCACCAGCATGATCACCGCACGGAATCCGTCGTAAGCGCGGAGGGGTGCGGTTGCGGCCGGTTGGCCCTGGCGGGTCGTTGCCCCATTACTACGGTCCGGCGGCATTGCCTGGAGGATTTCGATTCGGAGCTTCGGCTCAACTCATAAGGAGTGATCGCATGCGCATCCCCCGTACACAAAAAGCACAAATGCTACCCTTGAAGCCGGCTTCAGCGGGCTTCACGCTGGTGGAAGTCCTGATCGCCCTGGTGGTATTTTCGATCGGCATTCTGGCGGTCTTCGCCATGCAGATCTCCGCCATCAATCAGAACGCGGGCGCCCGCATGCAAAGCGAAGCTACCGGCGTGGCCGTTCATACGATGGAGCGCCTGATCGTCGCCCCTTATGACCATGAGGACCTGAGCGAGGACGCGGCCGACAACCCTCACCAGCAGTTGATCGGCCCCTATCGCGTGCAATGGAACGTGACGACTCCGGCGATAGGCGATCCCGTCTACGACGGAATTCCGGTCAAGATGATCGCCCTCACGGTCGACTCGGACAATCGCAATGCGCGTCCGGTGACGCTTTCTTTCATCAAGGGCCAGGGGCTGTAAACCGCGAGATTCAACGACTGCCGGCACGGCACGAAAGGACGCTACCATGAATAAAACGATGAGGACACTTTCGGACCAGCACGGATTTGCGATCTTCGGCGCGGTCTTGGTTTTGGCGCTGGTGACGATCATCGGCGTTGCCGCGATTGCCACCAGCACATCGGAGCGACGCACGGCCACCAATTTCATGCTCTACGAAAGGGTTTTCTACTCCGCCGAGGCGGGACTCGAGCACGTCAAAGAAGCGTTCAAAAACACCCTGCGGACGCCGGCCCAGCTTTCCGTGATGGCCGTTACCGGAAGGCCGAACTGGAACTTTGCGTTGAACGGAGCCACGGACACGACCTACGCCGGGGGAGCGGCTTGGATCTCGGATCAGGCCATCGATGTGAATACCTACACGATCACGGTGTGGGACAACGACGACGGCGACGGCGACCCGATCAGCGATTCCGATGGGCTTATATGGATCCGCTCCGACGCGGCCGGGCCGCAGAATTCGGCCTGCAGTGTCGAAACCCTGGTGACCGCCACGGCCACGAGCGACCCGATCCACGGATACAACGCCCAGGAAGGTGGCGGCTCCGGCAAGAACTTCACCTCCAACGACGCCGTAGCGATCAACTTCGGTGCCCCGGGGTTCGGAGCGCAGTCCCTGCACGTCGGCGGATAAAAGCCGCTGCGCGGCTTTTATAGCATGAGGGCGATAGAGCCATAAAACTTTAAACGAGACCCATCTTCGCCACATCGGATTAAGGCAGCAGTGATGTCGGCGAGGTCGAATCAAAGGCGGTTTCTGAGGAGGTAGCGTATGAAGGCTGTCGATTTCAATAGGGGATACGCACAGTCGTCGGGTCGAAAGTCCCAAATGGTTTGTCTGCTCGGGGTGATGCTGGCCCTCATCTTCACGGTGCGGCCGGCGGAGGCGGCCTACGGTTACCGCAAAGCCATCACCATTCGGGCGGCCAGCGTCTCCGGCAGCGTCTCCGAATTCCCGGTGCTGGTATCGATCGCCTCCGACAATCAACTCCGAACGGTAGCCAATGGCGGGCATGTGCAGAACGGCAACGGCTATGACATCGTCTTTCGCGCCGCCGACGGCACCACCCCGCTGGTCCACGAAATCGAGAGTTATTATCCCCTCACCGGCCAGTTGACCGCCTGGGTGAAGGTCCCGGCCTTGTCGTCGACCAGCGATACATTAATCTATATGTATTACGGCGACGCCAGCGTCACCTCCCTGCAGGAGAACCCGAACTCGGTCTGGGACACCAGCTATAAAGGTGTCTGGCACTTGAACAACTCCGTCTTGGACAGCACCAGCAGCGGCAACAACGGCACCGACAACGGCACGACCGATGCTGGGGGGAAGATCGCCAAGGCCCGGGAGTTCAACGGCACATCGGGCTACGTGTCCACTGCGAGCACGGATCTCAAGTCGGCCGACAATTTCACCATCAGTCTCTGGTTCAAGGCCGATGCCACCAACTTTGCCCATCACCTGGTCTGGCAGGGCGAAAACGACGGCAACGGCTGGGGCGGCCAGCAGGAGATGCACCTGACGCTGGGAAACCTTAACAATAGCGACCAATACAACAACCGCCTCATCTTCTTCCTGGGCTACCGCCAAGCCAGCGACGGCAATCCGCTGAGCGTCCGGTACGACTTTTCCGACACCGCCAATTGGCACCACGCGGCGGTGGTGGTCAGCAGCATGAGCGGCACGCCGGCGGCCAAACTTTACGTCGACGGCCTCGAACGGCATAGCGACACGAGCGCCGCCTCCGAGACGGCGCGGGGGGATTGGAACACGGGGCTCCGGATCGGCCGGCCCTATACCGCCGAACGCCGCTTCGACGGCAAGCTGGATGAGGTGCGGATTGCCACCACCAACCGCTCCGCCGACTGGGTCCGCACCGAGTACAACAACCAGAGCTCCCCGTCATCTTTTTACACCCTCGGGCCCGAGGAGACCATCGCCGCGCCGGTTTACTACCAGATCACGGCCGTGGCCGGAACCGGCGGCAGCATCAGCCCGAACGGAATTGCCATGGTGGAAAACGGAACCAGCAAGACCTACGCCATGACCCCGGCCGGCGGCTACAAGGTGAGCGAGGTGCGGGTCGACGGTGCGGTGGTCACCCTGACCGACAACCAGTACACCTTCACCAATGTCAACCAGGACCACGAGATTTCGGTCGTATATGTGCCGCTCAACACCGGAACCATCGTGCCGCCGCCGTCGGGCGTGATCCCCGGCTGCGCCCAGAACATCAATGTTCACTACAGCAACACTGGCTTCGACGCCGCTGACTTCGACCTCATCAGCGTAGGGGTTTCACCCGAAAAGACCCTGTACCTGGACACCGGCTATTACACCATCGACCCCGATCACATCGTCATTCCTTTCACTCAGGAGGTGTCGGCCACCTTCTTCTACGAGGGCGCCGGCTACACGCTGAACGACTTCGGCTGGATGCTGGCAAGCGACGGTCCGACCGGCACCAAACATGAAATCTACAGCAACGTCAACGATAACAACAACGACGGAATCTTAGACAACCGCGCGAGCTGGCCGGACGCCGCCACCCAGGGCGTATTCATCAACCGCGTCAACCTCGGCACCTTTGCGGCCGGCACCGAGATCGTCTTTTACCTGCATATCAATTCCGACAACCCCAATGACAGCAACTATGTCTTCACCAAAAAAGACTGGAACCCGGATGTCTACAGTGGAGGGTGCACCGATCCTGTTTTCACCAAGCTCTACAACCTGGGGCTGCCCAACACCACGGAAGGCACCTGCCATGTCTCCAGCAACTGGATGAACAGCTATGCCTTGGACCGTGTGAACGATGTTTTCGACCTGGATTTCACGGGTGCTACCGCCAGCATGCAGATCACTCGGAATCAAAAATTCCAGCACGCACTGGTCGGGGTGCCGCTGAACAAATCCAAAGAGTGGATCCTCGGCTGGGAGGACCTCATGGGCGGCGGCGACACGGACCACAACGACATGATCTTCCACATCGAACGGCGCACCGGCGGCCAATCGCTTCTGAAAACGGCGATCACGCCCGTCAATGCCGGGGACTATTACACCGGCGTGACCCTCACGGTCTACGACAACCTGACCTGCGCCGGCAAGACCGATATCGTTTACTACGTCTCGATCGACAACGGCGCCAACTGGGTGGAGATCACCACCTGGGACGAGATCTGGGAGATCGACAGCAGCAAAAATCCCCTCCAGGAGATCACCACCTGGACCCCGGGCACTCCTGCCCTGACCCGCCGCAACGTGCGCGTGGATTTTGCAGCGCTCGGCATCGTCGGCCGGGAGTTGCTCTGGAAGGCGGAGTTCCGCAGCGAACAGCAGGGATGCGAGCCGCAGATCCTGGATGTGATTCTGAACGCGGATGTCGCCAGCCACGGCAGCTTTTCGCGCAGCGCGCCCGTAACCAAGGCCAACGTGGTTTACTCCGGGTACTACGAGACACCGGCCTTGAGCTGGCGCGACAAGACGCTGCGCGGCCATCTGTCCGCCACCCGGCTCTACGACCCGCAAGACCCGAACACCACAGCCGAGCTGGCGCTATGGGACGCCGGCCAGGTGCTCAGTCTGCGAAGTCCAGGCAGCCGCAGCATCTATTTCCCGCAGATATCCGTCGGGCAGATCACCGCCCAGGAGATCACCGTCGGCGACGGCACCGTCAAGACCTTCAGTGGAACGCTCAGCCCCGCGCCGATCTCGGCCACGACCCTGCTGATCACCGACGGCCATGAAATATTCCGCGACAAGCATACCGACGTTCTGGAGGGCCACCTGGGGGGGCGCGGCACCATCAATCGCTTCACGGGCGAGTTTTCGCTGGAGTTCAATGAAGCCCCGGTGGTCGGAGGACCCATCCGCGCCAGTTACAGCTATTACAGCACCGCGAGCGCCTTGGTGAGCTTCACGGCCACCAATATCACCAAGGAGACCTTGGCCCTGGACAACTCAAGCATCATCCCCTACGGCCTGGTCTATGATTTCGATCACGACAGCGACGTGGACGACAGCGATGCCCACTGGGTCATGAACTGGGTCAAGGGCTACGAACTGGGAACCACGGTGAAACGCGAGTGGCTGCTCGATCCCGTCGACCACTCCGTGCCGGCCGTGCTGACCGCGCCGGGCCTTCCGATGTGGTACTTCGGCACCGCCACTACCAAGCAGGAGCGCGACAGTTTCAAGCAGTTCATGCTCGCCAACGCGAACCGGCGGGCGGCAGTGTTCGTCGGCTCCCGCAGCGGCATGCTGCACGCCTTCGACGCCGGCGCTTTTCGGCACGGGGACAACGCCTGCACGCTCGCGGTCCAGGAAAACCGCGGTTATTTCGATTGGGGCACCAATTGCACGACCGGCCCCGACTATGGGACCGGCGAGGAACTCTGGGCCTTCATCCCGGCCAACCTTCTGCCGCGGCTTAAGAACAATCTGCTGGCCCGGCTCAACAAGGCCCGCTCCACGGATTACAATCAGGCCTATGTGGACGCCTCGCCGGCCTTGTCCGATGTCTATATCAACGGCGCCTGGCGCACGGTGCTGCTGTCGGCCGAGGGCAACGGCGGCGACACCGTCTTCTGCCTGGACGTCACCGATCCATACAACCCAACCTTTCTCTGGGAGTTCGCCGACCCGGACCTCTTCCGCAGCCGATCCTCACCATCGATCGCCAAGATCGGGCGCATCGTGCATAACGGCAGCGCCAAATGGGTCGCGTTCTTCGTCTCCGGCAACGACGACCGTTACGACCACACTCAGTACCCTTCCGTCTACATGATCGATGTCGGAACGGGCCAGCTGTTGAGCCGCATCATGCTCGATTGCGAGTCTGCCGGCATCGGCGGGGTGCCCAGCGGCCAGCCCGCCGTCATCGATTCCGACGGCAACGGTTATATCGATCGCTTCTATATCGGCACGGACAAGGGCTACCTCTACAAGGTCAACATCCCGGATGATCCCAACAGCCTCAAGTATTCCATCAGCCAGTGCGTGATCAACCGCGACTTCAGCCAGCCGACCGGCGAGGAGGTTCCCTCCGACCGGCGCTACCAGCCGATCTACGGCTCCCCGGTGGTCAGCGTCGACAACAGCGTCAACGAAAGCGGCAACATCGACTACAAGGTGCTCATTTTCTATGGCACCGGCGACAGTCCTTATTATGCCGAAGACATCAACATGTCCGGCACCCGCTACTATTTCTTCGCCTATGTGGACCGCAACGAAAAAGGCAGCTGCTCTGTCAGCGAAGAAAAAGCCTATCTCGACTGGTTCTACGAGCTTCCCGAAGGCCACCGGGTGTTCACATCGGCGTTTTCGGCGGCCGGCCTGATCTATTTCGGCACCTCCACCGCCGACACGGAGGATCCCTGCGCGAGCGACAGCCTGAACAACAACAACGGCGAAATTTTCGCTTTCAGCATGCACCAGCCGAACCCCGTGGCGGCTCCCGCATTCCGGCAGAAGGTGGGCAATGTCGTGGCCTCGCCGATGGTGGAGGACCAGCATCTCTACGTCAAGGGCCTGGGGCTGGGACTTCAGTCCTTCGGCAGCGGGATCTACAACAATCAGGTTCTCACCGGCGGCTGGCCGGAAATCGGCATCCGGCTTTGGAGGGAAATCTTCTAATCCCGGCTCGCCGACCCGCACGCCGCTTCGCGAGGCTCTGCGCCCCACGAAGCGGCATTTTTTTAAGCTGGCCATAGCGCAAAAGCGCCATCCTATCAGTCAGGAAGTGGCCCTTGTGGGAGTGGCTTCCAGCCACGATTAAATCGCGGCAAGATGCCGCTCCTGCAAGAAAATGGCTGTAACGCAAATCGACCTCCTCAGAAGGCGATCAGTCTCTTTTGGATCTGCAAACCGCCCAGTAGAGCATTCCCGCGGCCAGCATGGAGGGAATGGAACCTCCAATCGGAACCTTCAGCAGCGCGAGCGCCTCATACACGGCGAATCCTACGGCCCAGGCCGCCAGGGCGGCGGGGTGGTAGCCGTTGCGATACCAGTAAGCGCCGCCCTCCTCGTAGATCGCCCCGATCTCCAGCTTCCTTTTGCGCAGGATGAAGTAGTCGGTAAGCACCACTCCGAATAAGGGAATGAACATCGCCCCGATGAAAAAAAGAAAGTTCTCGTATTGCTCCATGGGAAAAACCAGCGCCACGAGGATGGAAACCACGCCGGCGATCCACATCACGGTCCGCGCACTCACGCGTTGGGAAATGTTCAGCAGCGAACAGGTGGCCGAGTAAACATCGGGAAAGTCCGAGGTGATGGTGGAGAGCACCACCATGATCAGGGCCGGTGCCGCCAGGCCGAGCCGACCCATGGTGCCCAGGATCAGCAGCCCGGGATCTGTACCGCCGGTTAACAAGGCGACCTGCAGCCCCAGCACGTACATCCAGGACGAAATCAGGAAATAGCCCCACCAGGTGTTCCAAAACGCCGACCGGGTGTTGCGGGCCGATCGGGAGTAGTCCGCCACCAACGGCATCCATGAGATCGGCATGGCAATCACCAGGTCCAGGCCGGTCATGAAGGCCATGGGTTGAGCAGGAGCGGCCGCGGCTTTCACTTCCGTTGCCCCGAATGCCACCCAGGTCATCAGGACAATCACCAGCAGGAGTGCTGCTACCGACACCGTCTGCAGGATTTTCCACACCCGGTTGCCGGTCCAGAGCGCCCACAGTAAGGTGCCGAACCCGACCAGGACCACCCAGAAGGCGTCCGTCGCTAAAAGGCCGCCCAGCGGCTGGCCGAGGGCGGCGCCGGCCCGGCCGCCGATGATCAACATGATGGCCGCCCAGCCGACCAGCTGGACGATGTTCAATATCGCCGCCAGGTTGGAGCCCCGGATGCCGAAAGCCGGGCGGATCGACACCATGGACATGATGCCGTGGTCGGAGCCGATCACCCCACCCAGGCCCATCAGCGTGTTGCCGATCAAATGCCCCAGCAGGATCGCCCAGAGTCCGGGCCAGAAACCCATCGGGACCAGAAACCCACCGGCCCAGATTTCTGCCAGCGAAATGGCCACCCCGGCCCAAAGCAGGAAAAAATCCCTGCCGCCCAGATTGCGTTCCGATGCCGGAACCGGCCGAATATCCATATAGGCTCCTTTCCAAAAAAAAAATCGTTTCCCAGCGGGAAACGATTCGCCTTTACTTCGGACGCCGCACGCCATCTCGTTTCCCTACGCTGGCATTATCCAGATCAGGTTCAACGGGTATGATCTCAGGCTTCGTGAAAAGCCACCCCGTGTGCGGGCAGTTGTTTGGTGGAGTATTAAAGGAGAGGAGAAAAGCTGTCAAGGCCTAAACGCAAGGGGTGAGGGTTCGGGAGTTCAGGGTTCAGGAAATCCACCGCTATTCCGGCGTCTCTTTTGCCTGAACCCCGAACCCTTTCACCCTGCTTCTTGCCCTCTAAACGACCCCCTGATCCATCATGGCGTCCACGACCTTGACGAAACCGGCGATATTGGCACCGGCGACGTAGTTGCCCGGCATTCCATAGCGCTCGGCGGCGCCAGAGGCGGCGGTATGGATGCTTTTCATGATCATCTTCAGACGGTTGTCGACCTCCTCGCGGGTCCAGGACAGACGCATGCTGTTCTGGGTCATCTCCAAGCCTGACACCGACACCCCGCCGGCGTTGGCCGCCTTGCCCGGACCGTAGAGCAGCTTGTTCTCCAGAAAAATGTCCACTCCCTCCGGGGTGGTCGGCATGTTGGCGCCCTCGGTGACCACCTTCACGCCGTTTTTCACCAGGATCTGGGCGTCTTTGCCGTTGATTTCGTTCTGGGTGGCGCTGGGGAAGGCACAGTCCGCCTTGTAGCCCCAGACCGGATTGCAGTCGGCCGCCGGGTCCATCGGCGTATAGACCGCGGAAGAATATTTTTCCGCATATTCCTTGATCCGGCCGCGACGTACGTTCTTGAGGTTCATCACGAAGGCCAGCTTTTCGGCGGTAATGCCGCTTTCATCGTAGATGCAGCCGTTGGAATCCGAAAGCGTAACCGGCTTGGCGCCGAGCTGAATCAGCTTCTCCACGGTGTATTGCGCGACGTTGCCGGAACCGGAGATTAGACAGATCTTGCCTTCCAAGGTCTGGTCGCGGGTGGCCAACATCTCTGCTGCGAAGTAGACCGAACCGTAGCCGGTGGCCTCGGGTCGTATCAGGCTTCCGCCCCAGTTCAGTCCTTTGCCCGTGAAGACCCCCGAGAACTCGTTGCGCAGCTTCTTGTACATTCCGAAAAGATAGCCGATCTCACGCGCGCCGACGCCGATGTCACCGGCCGGAACATCCGTGTCCGGGCCGATGTGCCGGAAGAGCTCGCTCATAAAACTGTGGCAGAAGCGCATGACCTCCATATCGGACTTGCCCTTGGGATTGAAATCCGAGCCGCCCTTGCCCCCGCCCATGGGCAGAGTGGTCAGTGCATTCTTGAAGACCTGCTCGAAGGCCAGGAACTTGAGGATCCCGAGGTTGACCGACGGGTGGAAGCGCAGCCCGCCCTTGTAGGGGCCGATGGCGCTGTTCATCTGGATCCGAAATCCGCGATTGACCTGAATCACGCCCTGATCGTCCATCCAGGGCACGCGAAACAGGATTACGCGCTCCGGTTCTACCAGACGTTCCGGAATTCGGGCGCGGCGATAGATCGGATTTTGATCCAGCACCGGCTTCACGGAATCCATGACCTCGCTGACGGCCTGGTGAAACTCCTTTTCATTCGGGTCGCGGCTTTTGACATACTCCATGATTTCAGACATAAATCCTCTCCTTCCACGTTGCAGTGTGTAAAAAGGCGGCGGCCTTTCTGACTCAGCCGTTTCAACCCTCGACGAATGCCTTGAATTCGGCCAGGCCGGCGCGAATCTCCGCCGCATCGATTCCGGAATAGGCGAGGCGGATGTAGAAACCGCTTTCCCCCGGCAGCGGCCGGCCGAAATGGGTCCGCGCGCACACGGACACCCCGGTCGCCTGCAGCAGGGATCGCCGGAAGGATTCGTAGTCGGCGAAGCCCTTGCGCCGCATCACGCCGGTGATGTTCGGATAAAGATAGAAGGTAGCGTTCGGCCGCAGGCAGTGAACTCCCGGGATCTCGTTCAGCAGCTCCACCGCGAGATCGCGGCGCTCTTTGAGAATCCGTAAAATCTCTTGCGGCCCGCTGGGATCGCCGGTCAACCCCTCGATGGCGGCGTACTGGACGAAATGGTTGGAGCAGGACTCGTCGTTGACGTTGAGTTTGGTGATGATGTCGATGACCGGCCGGGGCCCGATGGCCGCACCCAAGCGCCAGCCGGTCATGGCGAATTTCTTGGAGAAGGTATACAGAATGACGCAGCGCTCGGCCATCCCGGGCAGGGACACGAACGAAGCGCTGCGGCCGTCGTAGCGGATGTCGAAATAGGCTTCGTCGCACAGCACGTAGAGGTCATGTTTGAGAACCAGTTCGGCCAGCGCCTCGCGCTCGGCCGTCGAACATTCGGCTCCGGTGGGATTCTGCAGGTCGTTGAGCACTAAAAGCCGCGTCCGCGGCGTGATTTGGCGCTTCAGCATCTCCAGGTCGATGGTGAAAGTGCGCTCGCCCTCCAGGTAGGCGTAAGGTTTGGGAACGCCGCCCAGAAACTCGATCTGGGATTCATAAATCGGGTACCCCGGACTCGGATAGAGGACTTCGTCGCCGGGATTCAGCAAAGCAAGGAAGAACTTGCCGATGGTGGGTTTTCCGCCGGGCTGGACCGCCACGTTCTCCATGGTGTAACGCACGCCGCGGGAACCTTCGACATCGGCCGCCAAGACCTCCCGCAATTTTGGAATTCCGGCGTTCGGACAGTATCCGGTCTTGCCGTCCTTCATGGCTCTGACGGCGGCTTCCATCACGTTGGCCGGGGTGGGGATGTTCATGTCTCCCAAGTGGAAAGGGTAAACCTTGTTTCCCTGGGCCGCCCAGGCCGCCGCCTCGGAGGAAACGGCAAAGGCGGTCTCGGTCCCCAGGCGCTGAATGCGGTCCGCTAGTTTCATGGCGACTCCTTTCAGCAGGATCAATTGAAAAAATCCGGCCGTGTCATGAACAGGAGCGTTCGGGGGGCGGCATGTCTTTCCATTCCTGAAACAGGGGGGAATCCCCTGAAGGGTTGGCGTACATGTCGTTTAATTTCTGAACATACGCCTGGGAATCGTCCGACACCTGTGAGAGGCTTCGCGCCACCCGCTCCCCCCAGCCGACCGGATGGCGGCGGAAAATGCTTCGAAACCAGCGGCTGTTCTTTCGAAATGCACGCCCATAGTTCGGCAGAAAGTCGTTCACCTGGGAGTCTGCGCCAAGCCGGCGGGCGACCCGCTGGCTCGTCCAATGGCGGATGCTGAAATGGGCATAGCCGACAAGGGCGGCCAGCAGGGCCAGCAGCATAAACCGGATGGTGGGATAGTCGGCCAGATAAATCCAAAACGGCAGCTTCAGAGACAATCCGTCCCAGTATCCGCCGTTGATCGTGATGACCAGAAAAAGCGCGAGCAGGCCCCCGAAAAGGATGCCGTCCAACCACAGGGTCATCCGGCGCCACTCGGACAAAAATCGCTGCAGCCTTGGCACGACTTCGCTCTCCAGCATATGGGCCGTCTGCTCCAGCATACCGAGGATGCGGTAGGCGCGCTCCACTCCCACTTGCTCAATGCGCTGAAGAATGGCCCCGAGGTTGGCGTCCCGCTTGCTTTCATATCGAGCGCGGGCGGCAGCGTCCGGAATGGGGGCGGCCAGCTCCGGGATGTAGATGGCATAGCAGCAGCCCGCCGTCAGACCCGACTGGGCCAGTGCCCGCTGCCACGAAGCGAAAACCTCCTCGCTGTTGTCACCGGCTGCCGTGGCGTCGATCTGGTTGAGAACGTAGAGGAACTTGTTGGAGTCGGGCCGGCCGATGGCTCTCCGCACCAGATGCTCCAGGGTATCGCGCATGGATCCGGACTCGGGATGCCGCGCATCGAAAAAAACCAGTACCAGATCGGAGAGGTCGATGATGTGATCCGTGATGCGAAGGGTGGAGGTGCGCTGGGCGTCTGCGTCGAAGCCGGGAGAGTCGATCAAGATCTTGCCGCGCAGCTTTTCACTTGAACAGGTCTTGAGCTGGAGATAGGCGTCGATGCGCCGGCCCTCCCCGCGTGCCACCTCGTCGATCGCCCGGCTCACCCGATAGAAAGGAAAGCGTGGGTCCGCGTCCAAAGCCAGCCCCGGCAGGACGCGCACGCGGCGCTCGTCGGTGAAGCAGATCACCGTGAATTTGTCGTCCACCGCCTGGTTGCCGGTGGCCTGCAGCGGGTACCCGAGGAAATGATTGACGAAGCTCGACTTGCCCGAAGAATACACCCCCAGAACGGAAATCAGCGGCCACCAGGACGTGCGGTTGGCATGCGATTCCTCGCGGCTGAAGAACCCCAAGCGGCGGCTGATTCGGTCCAACTCCTGAAAACTGTCGACCACGTTCTCCAGGATCGGGTTCTCCTGCTTGAGGCGCCGCTTCAGGTCACGCAATCGCTGGCTGGCTCGCTGCTCCGTCGCCATCCGAACTTATCCTCTTCCGTATGGAGATTAAGGCTGCAATGCAGACCTTCCGCCCGGCCGGACCGGAACGGTCCCCATTTCAGTTTGATCCCGCAACCCGAGAAGATGTACAGCTGCAAAGCCGCCATCCATTGCTCCGGCTACGCATACCTCTACCTAGTACCTATTATCAGAGATCCACGCAACTGCTTTTTACCGCCGACGCGGCGAGCGGCCGGAATTGATTAAAGGCAACCGACAGGGTAGACTATTGGCGGTTCTTTGAATAACCTAAGGATCGTAGGCGCAGATTCGATAGATTTAGTCGAATTGACCATGGCGTTTGAAGAAGAGTTCAATGTAGAAATCGAAGATCAAGAAACAGAAAACCTGCTAACCGTTGGAGATGCTTATCAGTAAGGAATAAAAAAACTGGGCCTTTAATCATCTCCAAACAAAGCGTTCAAATAAGTGGGCAAGATTAGATTATCGTGTTCGGGGGTTTTCATCCGACGGTATCACCGAAGCACCAAATCTGTGATACTTGCATATACGCATTCACCGCTCAATACTTAAACACGAGATGCAATATGGAAAAGAGTGAAAAAATCTATATCGATCTGCAACGCCATATAGACAGTCAGGCAATAGGGTTTCCAGCGACAAAAAAAGGCTCTGAGTTAAGAATTTTGAAACATATCTTTTCACCTAAAGAAGCTGAGGTCGCTACATGTTTGACCTATAAGCTTGAACCGATCGAAATAGTGTTCGAAAGAGCCGCCCATTTAATTGAATCCGCAGAAAAGCTAACAGAGATTCTCGATGGTGTTGAAAAAAATGGCGGGGTTGAACTGGAAATTAGAGATGGCAAAAGGTTTTATCGAAATGTCCCTCTTGTTGTGGGAATGTATGAATTTCAACTCGACAAACTGACTCAAAATTTTATTGAAGATTTCGACGAATACACATCCGATAAAAAGTTTGGAATAGAATTTCTAAGTACGAGCCTCCCTCAGATGCGCACCATTCCAATAGCCAAGAGCATCCAACCGCAACATCATATAAGTACATTTGATGAAGTGACCATGCTATTGCAACAGGCTGAAGCGCCCTTTACCATTTTCGAATGCATCTGCCGGAAGAAAAAGGCTTTAAAAGGCGAACCCTGTAAAGTTACAAAACGAGAGGAAACCTGCTTTGCTACTGGAAGCATGGCTCAAGCTGTCCTGCGAAATGGTATCGGAAGGGAAATTACGTTGGGTGAGTCTCTTGCGATCCTTGATGAAAATCAAAAACAAGGTTTGGTTCTTCAACCATCTAATACGGAAAAGGCAGAGTTTATTTGCTCATGTTGCGGATGCTGCTGTGGAATGCTTAGTATGCATAAAGGCTTGCCTAAGCCAGTTGATTTTTGGGCTTCTAATTTTTATGCTGTAGCCGAAACCGATGCGTGCAATGGATGTGGTAATTGTGAAAAGCGTTGTCAAGTCGGAGCGGCAAGGGTATCCGACCAGAAGAAGAAAACTTCAGTGGACTTGAACCGTTGCATCGGATGCGGTTTATGCATTCCTACATGCCCTCAGAAAGCCATGTCCCTGAAAAAGAGGGCTAATGAAGTAAGACCGCCACAAACAAGAGATGATCTTTATGACATTATCATGTCCCATAAAAAGGGGAAGTTTGGAAAACTAAAAATAATGGGGAAAATAGTGATCGACGCGATCCGTACAGGGCAAACCCATCTCCTCAGATAAACCGCTTCTACTCCAGGCAAGGAAAGCGGGAAGGGTCTTACCTCCTTCGGTTGGGTTTGACATGGGCTGGCGACAGAGATAGGGCCAAGATACGCAGAATAAATCTGTTATGATTTTGGATTATTGGATAGCTGACACAACATCCGGCAAATCACCGGGTGTCCTTTTTTACGATAGTTTCAGCCAATCTTAGGAGCCCATAGCCTTCCTAATCCTCCGAAGCCGAAACAAATCTGCAATTCCATGAATAGATTTTTTTGATCAGGTAATCCCAATTCCCTTCTGCCAGGTTCAGGATTCGATATGGGCACGCAGCCCACCGAATCTTGGGCTTCAAATATTTCTGGTTTCCAAATGTAATCTATAAGCTCGGTGCAACTCCAGAAGGCGCAAAAAGCTGAATATTTCCAAATGGTTTTCAATCATCAATCGAAACTTATGTCACTGTGGTAAATATCCACTTTTTATATGTGTTCATTTGATGCGCAAACCTTCCCTGATGAGTTGGCATGCTCTGCTTTCAGGGGCCGCGATCATCACGATTCCAAGGATCAACAGGGGAATCGCAAATATGAATCCTACGACCGGCAAAACGACCAGCCCGAATATGAGCAGCAACATCGATATCATTAAAATAACCAAGCCAATAGACCTGCTTGAAAAACGTTCGTTCTTGCATTCGTTCGCATCCATGATTTTCTCCTAAAAAATAAGGTTTGACTGAATATCCCTATAACATTTTGGCCTCATACCCTAGTTTCAACAATAATAGGCCTTCTCTGATGATGGTCAATAGACGAATGAGCGAATCAGGGCATTGTCGGTTGGAAACACACCCGAAGCCCCCCAATCGATACGCGTTGTGAATTAATTGAGAGGACGGAGCCAACAATCCGATCGGCGTGCAAACCTTGCCTCAAGATCCTTTGCGGATGTACCGGTCAGAGCAGGTCACACTCCGTACCGTCGGGTCCCACCACCGCCACGTGGTCGTGTCGGTGAGCAAATCCCAGGCGCTTGCGGGAGGTGCTCTGAGTTCTCGTTTAACAATGATACGTGATCAGTATCTATTCACCAACGGATACTCTCCGTGATTTAAATTCCGATGAGGGCATGTTCTTTCAGAACTATAATACCTGCGCCAGTAAAAAAAGAGCGGTGATCGCAGGCAGGATGTAACCACCACTGGCAATTTCACGCCGAATGATTAGTTTTCGTCAAAAGAAATTTTGAAGAGCGGAATATAAATTTAACCCTGTGGAACCAGATGTCGGCTCACGTGCAAGGGTACCCGGTGAAGATGAAGGCGGAAAATATTCTGGGCGGTCCGGTGCTGCTAAGTCCCCATCTCAGCGCTGATTTTGAGCATGAGGCCTTCATGTTGACCAAGCGCGGCGGGGATTTCGAGCTGATTCTTGGCTAGGATCTCGTAATCGGCTATGAGAGCCACTGCCAAACCAAGGTTAAGCTCTATTTCACCGAATATTTTACGTTCCGGGTCCTCGAGCCGGCCGCAGTCATGAACTTCACGGATGAAAAGTAAACCAGGCTCAAGACGCGAGCATGCAGGAGCGATTCAGGCGTTCACTCCTTGTATGCCCGCCCTAAAAACACTCTTCACTGAAAACATCGAAGGATCTGCAGCAGTGCCACGGCCATCAAACTCAAAGATAGCGTTTTTCATCAGTTACGCTATCATTCTGGGGTCCTCCAGAAAAATAGCTACGGAGCGTCGCATCGCCTCAGAGATCAGGGAAATCATTTCGGGTCGATGCAAGGAAAGCCCTAAGGAAACCTGTTGCATGCGGTTGGATTCGCTTTCTATTTCATTACTTTAATGTTCCCGGAGTATCGGCCGACGGTGGCGTCGTCGACGCAGTTGTCCAACACCTCCTCCGTCACCTCGTTAATGTTCTTTAAGGCGTCTATCGGGCAAACGAATTCATTTCCGGCAACATCCTTCACCTTCACGTACACCTGTTGTTCGTTGTGGTCACTCATCTGACTTCCTCCTGTTTTGTGTGGCGTTTCCAGCAGCTGGCGGACAAGCTCTGCAAGGCAAGCCTGTGCGTTCCCCGTACCGTGCGACCTTGACACTCAATAGGCTTTGCTTAGGTTGTAGCCCAACTATTGATCGGTCGGCGCAAAATCAAGATAAATCGTTTCAGAGGTGAATCAATGTTTGAGAATCTCGATGCGCTCACTCTTGCACGCATTCAATTCGCTTTCACCGTATCCTTCCACATCATTTTCCCGGCCTTTACCATCGGGCTGGCCAGCTGGCTGGCGGTACTGGAATGGCGCTGGCTGAAGACCGGAAACACGATTTACGCCGAAATCTACCGAATGTGGGTCAAGATATTCGCGATCACCTTCGGGATGGGAGTGGTCTCGGGAGTGGTGCTGTCCTTTCAGTTCGGCACCAACTGGTCCGTGTTCGCCGACAAAGGCGGCAACGTGCTGGGGCCATTGCTGGGCTACGAAGTGCTTACCGCTTTCTTCCTGGAGGCATCCTTTCTCGGGGTCATGCTGTTCGGCTGGAATCGCGTGAGTCCCAGGATGCATTTTACCGCGACCGTCATCGTCGCCGTCGGAACGCTGATTTCGGCGTTTTGGATTCTGTCGGCCAACAGCTGGATGCAGACCCCTCAAGGCTTTCGCGCCGGTGAGG
>Ga0105099_10000488_pt1 | contig 27052 bp, 17 predicted proteins | sample PPLLak3cmMay2015_2_FD_79138 | JGI IMG/M metagenome (GOLD analysis project Ga0105099, IMG submission 79138) | Freshwater sediment microbial communities from Prairie Pothole Lake near Jamestown, North Dakota, USA - PPLs Lake P8 Core (1) Depth... | ecosystem: Environmental > Aquatic > Freshwater >... | reverse complement strand
GGCAATCAAGTTCTGTCGGATTGAAAAGTGATTCATTTTCATCGCCATAACCTCTGGCGAAAGTATTCATACTAAAATGAATAAACATGTAATACTCCATTTGATGCCATGCGAGTTGCCCTTCAGAAGGAACCGGGCCAAAAGGCTCAGGAGAAGAGACTTTTTTTGAGGATGCAGAAAGCAAGAAAATTCCCAATAAAAGTAAGAATACACGTTTCATATTATATATTTATTAGTTGAAAAAAAATCCTGTAATATTTTTCAAAATAGATATCTGTTTTCCGATTATAACTTACTATTCCTCGATCACCAGAATCTCATACATTTCAATGCGGGGAACTGTGACTTTAAGTAGACTGTTTTCATAATCAACTTTTAATTTCTGGCCTGAAGGCTCAATTGATACCTTTTTCGGCTTCTTATTTAAGTGAACATCTACCTGTATTGGGCCAACCGGAGGAATCTTATCATACACGTAAACATTTCTATTGGCATGAGGTCCGGCAGTGTTTACAAGATTGACTGCCAGTATGCCTTTACTTCGATTAAGACTGACATCAACATCATTTGACCCCCTGACACAAACCATAGGATCAGGGAACAATTTATTTACTAATCCGTCAAGAAAATCACGGGCTACTGTCACTTTGGCGTTTAAATAACTATCACCAAGATTTAAGTATACACCTGCAATACTACCTTTCCCAAATTTTCGAATTGAACCAGCTATATCCTCTGTTTCAGAATTACGCCTGTTATTAATTAATTTCCCGAAGGTAATTACGTTTTCTACAGGTTTTATTCGCTGTGAAATGGATTTAATGCTGGCCCACTGCCCGTTATATTCCAGGTGATTTACCTTTTCATTTGCAGAATCAATGAACTGAATACCAAGTTCCTGCCCGAATAAATTCACAGAAGCCGGTCCAATTACCAACAAATTACCACCTTCCCCAACATATTCAATAAGTTTTTTCTTGAAATCCGGATTGATATATTCCCATTCAGGATATATTAGAAGCGGATAACGGTTAATATTTTCATTTAATTGATGTTCCATAACTACATCTACAACATGCTGTGATTCAAGAAGTATCTGTAAAATGCCACGTAATGAATTTATTTCCCTTCCGGCAGAAAAAAGCCCTTTAATTTTACGATAATAGGCATCTGTAGAGAGTATCAATCCGATCTGCGGAACTGACACTGCTTTATGACAGAACTCCTGCCTTGCACGACAAAACCTGGCTACTTCTGCCATAACTGGCATTTCAGATAAATTTACAGAAGCATCCCTGTTCTGCTTGAAATAAACCTGAAATCCTCCACCCTGGGCAAGTACCAATGAAGCTTCATGTTGAAGCTGTATTACTGATTTTGGACTTTGCCCGGCATCACTAAAACTCCAGGACATCAAATCCCATCCTTTACCCTGCTTAGCCAATATACGGCTCTCCATCCTGGCAGAATTTATACTGTTTGCAGGCACAATATCACCGGACAGGAAATCAACATTGATATTTACTGCTTCAGGCATAAATGAGCTGTAAGCCCAATTGCTGGCTATCTGAAAATCCGGATTGTGAGCATGCAATTCATCCACATAATGTGCAACATATTGACGAAAACCATCGCGACAAAACTGGGAAAACTCATACCAACCTGTATCTTTTTCTGTTTTTGGTATTACCTGAATACCTGTTATTGATTTAAATTTTTCTGTTACCATGGGTTGAAAATCGCGTTCTGTTCCCCAACACTCACCGTCAACCCATACGCCGTCAACGGCATAAATATCATTTAATTCTTTAAATTGAGGTATTAAAAGCTTATCCACGTATGGCCCAAAAACTGATGTCACTCTTTCACTTACACTGCCATTTATTCCGTGAATAGCCCATTCAGGGTGCTGTTTGGTTGCTTCAGCATCCAGTACACCGGAATAATGGCAGTATAATGCAACTCCATGTTCAGCAGTTACTTCCCGGAATATCTTCAGAGGATCCTGTATAAAACCAGGAGCAGGATTACCGGCTTTTGTCGGATAACTTGTAAGACCGCGATGTCCTTTACAATCGATCTGTATGTAATCAGGTTTAACCTGATTAAGTATGCTTTCCACCATTTCTCTGGTAACATTTTTCCCGATTTCATTGCAGTCCGGCCCTGCATGAAAATCGAAATGAATGCCAAGGAAACTGTCTGCCCGCTTAAGTCTTTCAGGATTTTTATTTTCAGTACAAACTATGAAAGAAGTTAAAAGTACAGGTATAAAAATCATTAGGAATAGAATTTTCTTATTATACATAGCTTTGGTTTTTTGTGAATTTAAGATATATTATTACCTGGATTTCCTGGATACACGCCTTTCCATATCTTTTATTGGTATAGAAATTGTTCTTCCGGCTTGTTTAATATTTTTGTATGTTACAGCACTAAATTTATCGGCATCTTTTGGGATGGTTAATTTTTCCCCGCTTTTATATTTTAATGAATAAAAATCAGGGAAAGTGTTATCGAACGTATAAAATATTTCCAGATTATCAACCTCTGTCTCAAGCTGAATTATTAGATTTCCATTATCATCTTTCAAAGGATGAATAATTACATCCAGGAAACTACGGGAGAAATTGATATCAGCATGGTCCAGCCGCGACAAATGAATATTTGTTCGTTGAATAAAATCGTTCCAATCGCGTTTTTCCTTTGGTGACCATAAAACTTCAGCCAAAGCAAAAGATCTGGGCCATAGCATATATTCAACCTGACGGAAATTAGGAACACTTTCTGTCCAAAGATTACCCTGACCACCGAGGACGAATGACTGATCTATGCCATCTGGGATGGGTTCAAACCGATAACAGGTTTTAAGCCGTAACATACCATAAGTTGGTGGTTCTATAACCGGATCTCCCTGATAGAGATCTAAATATGCATAGCTATTTGGTGTCATTATGACTTTATGATTTTGTTTTGCTGCTTCAATACCTCCTTTCTGACCCCGCCAACTCATAACTGTTGCATCAGGAGCCAAGCCACCTTCAAGGATTTCATCCCAACCTATTAGGTTTTTCCCTTTAGCATTGAGGATCTTTTCAACGCGTTTTATAAAATAACTCTGTAACTCATCAGTATTTTTCAGGTTATTGTAAGCCATGCACTTTTTGCAGCTATCGCATTCCGACCAAAATCCTTTAAAAGTTTCGTCTCCTCCGACATGGATATATTCAAAAGGAAATAATTCTGCTACTTCATTGAATACTTTTTCAAGAAATTCGTAGGTTGCTTCCTGCCCGGGACACAGAACAACAGAATTATATGGATGACCGGCAACATCCTGAAAAAAGCTTCCAGGATTAACTTTATAAGGAAGTTTGGTGCAGCTTAGATAGTTATATGAGGCAATTGCCGCACGGCTATGCCCTGGAACATCAATTTCGGGAAGAATCTGAACATGACGCTCAGAGGCATATCTGACAAGATCAATGATCTGATCCTGGGAATAAAAACCGCCATATGTGGCTACTTCTCCATCCTGAGGTGGTTCCCGATCCCACCATAACCCTGTTCGGGGAACCCTCCACGCACCTGTTTTTGTTAATTCGGGCAGCTCTTTAATTTCTATTCGCCAGCCCTGATCATCTGAAAGGTGCAGATGAAGTATATTGAATTTATATTGCACCATTTCATTTATCATTCTTTTTACCTCTTCAATCGTAAAAAAGTGGCGGCATACATCAAGCATCAGTCCGCGCCATTGAAACCGGGGGTAGTCAGTTATTTCTAAACATGGGACTTCCAGCTTCTTTTGCGTGCCGGTAATATTTTCCTGAGTCTTAAAAGGAAGTAACTGGAGTAAGGATTGAAAACCATAAAACAATCCGGCTGTCTTGTTCGCTGCAATCCTGATACTTCTTTTATCGATAGTTAAATTATAACCTTCATTTCCTATTGTTGAATCCCAGTTTAAATTTAATCTCAAATAAACCCCTGATTTGACTTCTTTATTGTTCAGGACTATTCCCGGTCTAATACCCGTATTATTGTAAAACAATTCGGAAAGAATATCAGACAGAGCTAAAATCTCAACATTATTTTCCGGAAGGCAGAACTTAATTTTGTCAGTAATTGTATAGCTGCCATCAAGAAATTTTGCTAAAACAGGTTCAGGTATAATACATGAAACCGGTTTATTTTGAGAAGAAGAATTGGAAATTGTAAATACCAATACAATTAATGATGAAAAAAATCTAAGAGATCCCATTTGCCATATTCCTTATTGTGTTGTTTATAATAGCAGAGTTATATTCATACTTTTATAAAGATAATTTAAGAAAGTGAGCGCTTAAGAAATTATTAAGCAACTCACTTTCTTTCCCATACTAACCCAACCTATCTGATGAAAAACCTCTGCTTTATTCTATTTTTAACCCTGACTCTGCATCAATAACACGTTTGATTTGGTTGTCTCACTTCTTGGTATTAGTACCTGTATTGTTTTGGACATTTGTAAATCCTTTTTCCTGAAATTCTTTTAACTGATAAGTTACGGTATATTTATAGGTTTAATTTTAATCCCACGGTAAGCAACCGGACCTGCAAAGCCCTGTAACATAAGCGGACCTTTTGCTGATTCTTTCCCTGTGAGAAAAACCGGGGTGGGTTTAAGAACTTCCACGTTTTCAAGTATGACCTGGCCGTTAAGTTCCACTTTTACAAACCGGGCATTCTCAACTTTATTACCTCCAGAATCAAATCGCGGAGCGCGGAAATCAATAACATACTTTTGCCATTCACCACCTCCCTTTTCAACATGGATCTTCGGCTCGGCAGTGGCAACTATAGTACCCATCCATTGATTTGCCAAAATCACCGGTTTATGATAACTGTCCCAAATCTGAACCTCATATTCACCCATAAAGTGAATACCTGAATTCCCATGCACCGGAATCATAAATTCAAGTTCTACATGGACGTCACCATAAGTTTCTTCAGTATAAATTTCCACGCTCTTGCCCATATTAATCATCTCGTTTCCATCTGATATTACAACTAACTTAGTGGAATCCGATGGATCAAGAGCAGCTTTACCCATCGTCCATAAACTTTTATTTATATCTCCCCGGATAACCCATCCTTTAATTTGTTTTGGCCCGGTTTTTTGTAATAGAGAACTCTTATTGCCTGATTCTGAACTAGTACCACATGATAAACTGGTCATAGACAGGGTCAGCAATACTGTTAAAGCTTGAATTTTTAAATTTTTCATAATTTTAATTTTATTAATGTGATTAATAATGATTAATTATTTGTTATAAAGGCTGTCTAAGAGTTCAACTGCCTGGTTCACAATTAACTCACCAGTTCCCCGCTCGGAATATGCCCGTGTAGCCCATGTCTGATAACCTCCCAGATCAAAAGCCTCATCATCAGGCACGTAACCTATGTAATCATTGGCTATGCCAACCACATAGGTATACCGGTATGGTGAACGACGCTTGATTTCCATTCCCAGCTCAGCGAATAATTCTCCCGGTACTCCCACAAAAGCAATATCTCCAACCAATATCACCTGTATCCAGGATTTCTGGCTTTTGCCCTGAAGTTCCGCAATATGTCTGCGGCCGTTTTGAAAGGCCTTAATAATTGGTTCAGGTTCAGCATGCCAGTAGATACTTTCCTTAAGCCAGCGATTGCAATAATCTGCAACAGCTTTCTGTTGCTCATCTTCATTAAATGTCCTGATTTTGAATTCGAACTCTTTTTTAACTGACACCAGTTGATTTATATTTCTTTTTTCAACTTTGGAATAAGCTTTCTTTATCCCCTGTGTGATCCTATACACACGCTCTTCGGTGGGACAATCGTCAAACACATGAGTTGAACCAAATGCGCCTGGCAAGAAGACAACCGTACCTCCCAGCTCTTTTTCAATTTCCTGTGAAGCTGTCCCGTAAAATGATGGCGAACGGGAGGGAACAGGATTAGGCATATTGATATTATGGGTTGAATGGTTGAATAACATTGCTTCCAATTTTCCCTGCTTATCTTTAAAAGCAAGTACAGGAAGCTGAGGATCATAAGGACCAGTTGGCCGATTGTACCCGAATTTATAAATGGTCGGCACCCAGAGTATAAAACCATCTTCCATAATAAGTCGACTGTTTTGACCTATTGTTGCATTTCCCAGGGCAAAATAAAGATCCATTCCAGCATCTTTCAATTTTTCGTTTGCCTGTCCAACTGATTCTAAAATTGCTTTTCTGATAGCAAGATTGAAGGTCTGATCTGCTTTCTTATCGCTCCAGTCTGTCTGAACCGGAGAGCCATGGCTGTGGGTAGCCCCTAACAAAATATTATTAAAAGGGATTCCGTATTTAGCCTCAATTTCATGACCTATTTCATCAAGGATGTTCCGGTGAAGATAGGTTACATCGCATGATCCCAGGCAAACCTTGGTTTTACCATCAGTGATAACAATTGACTGAGCCCTGATCGGTGCATCGGCACCGGAAGTATAGCGGGGTGTTATCCAGCCTCCTATAGGAAGCGAATCGCTGACTTCAATGTTTACTGCTGTTGCTGCAGCCCTTATCTGCAGCTTTTTTTCATTTATCTGACCACATCCACCCAGGAAGAATTGCAAACAGACCAAAGAGAGCAGTATTGCAATTTGAACAGGTTTAATAATGATTTTTTGTTTCTCCATTTAGAAAAATTTTATATTTGTTCCTTATTCAAGTAATTCGTATCATATTCAAGCACTTTCAGTTACCCGGCGCCCTGAAAAGTTCTATATTTGATATTACCGGACAAGCTTTAGATTTACTGATTGATATCTTTATTTTTGAAGTCTTTACAACAGGAAATTTCCTAATCACTTTATAGCCTATCGTGGTTCCCTCGATAACCGGATTCCATTCGTCTCCAATTAATGCAGCAACTTTAAACTCCTGAACTCTCTGTCCTAATTTAATATATTCCTGAAGAAGGATCCTGTTCACTTCAGTTGGAGATCCCATATCAATTATCAGATCAGCGGTCTTCTGGTCATCATTTGTGGCCCAGTAAGTTTCAGGTTTTCCGTCGGTTGCATTTGCAGGTTTATACTCTTTCCCCCTTGATCCTGTTGCCGAAACCTTTTTGCCTTTTGCAAGATTGGTCTTGAATTCAATATCTCTAAGTTCCCTGAAAGCCAATAAGGCCTTAATATCATTCTCGGGCAGTAACCCTCTTTTATCCGCCGGAACATTAAGATGAAGAGAGCTGTTCCTCCCAACCGAAGAATAATATAACTCCAGAAGGTTTTCCGGAGACCTGACAAGCGAGTCCTCATTCTGCTTGTAGAACCAGTTGGGGCGAATTGAAACATCAACCTCTGAAGGAACCCAATAATTACCATCCTCCTGACCTGTGCCAAGTATTTTTCCAAAACCACCACCCGCATACATTTCATCCCTTTTCAGTAAACACCAGCTTGTGAGGCTTCCCATACCACGTTCATTACCAACCCAACGCACATCCGGACCTGCATCACTGAATATTACAGCCATTGGTTGTAGATTTCTCACAGTCTGATGGGTATTGGGCCAGTCATAATATGTCTTCCTGTCAATCTTCCTTGTTTCATTTGCACCGCCATAATATCCGGAACCACCATTAAAGCCATCGAACCAGACTTCAAAGATTTCACCATAATTTGTCAGAAGTTCGCTCAACTGGTTCCGGTAATAAACTATATATTCAGGGGTGCCATATACGGCGCTGCACCTGTCCCATGGAGAAAGATAAACACCCAGCTTTAATCCATATTCATCGCAGGCTTGTCTCAGATCCTTCAGTACATCTCCCTTGCCTCCTCTCCATGAAGAATTCTTTACAGAATGTTCAGTGTATTTTGATGGCCAGATACAGAACCCATCGTGGTGTTTTACAGTAATTATGATCCCTTTCATTCCGGCATCCCTTGCAGTTTTTGCCCATTGACGGCAATCAAGCTCTGTAGGATTGAAGATTGATTCATCTTCATCGCCATAACCTTTATCATATGTGTTCATACTAAAATGAACAAACATGTAATACTCCATCTGGTGCCATGCCAGTTGCCGTTCAGACGGAACCGGGCCGAAAGGCTCAGGTGGTGTAACTTTCTCTGAAGATGCGGAAAGTAAGAAAATTGCCACTAAAAGAAAGAATGACTTTTTCATTTTAAATATTATTTAGTTATCAACCGTTGGAATTTTTCCTGATATTCTTTAGTAAATAATGATGCCGCCCAGAATGATATTCCATCCGCTCCCTCTTTACTGGCAATGAGTATATGTTCTGCCATTGTCTCAGCATCTACGTCGCGGTGGTAACGGTTCCCCAACCATATCCCGATGATTACTTTAACTTTGGCTTTGCTTTTGCTCATTTCCACTGCACTAATCACATCCTTTCTGAAAACTTCTGAATTACCGATGTAGATCATTGGGCATACAATATCAAGAAGACCTGTTTTTACCCATGTTTCCCAATCCTGTCCAACCTCGTATTTTGATGCACGTGGATCAGGAAACACAGCGGCAGATAATGGTAATTGCTTCCCGGATTTAATAATCATCATTTTAAGATCGCTGACAAGTGAAGTGACTTTACCTGCGTTCCAGTCGATCCATTCACACCAGAGCGGATCACCTGTATCTTTATCCAGCTTCAATGGGCTTGTACCATATTCATCTTTAAATGTTTCCCACGTTAGACTATCGTAGCTGAAATTCTGATGAAGGTCAAACCGGATATAATCAAGATGAAATCCGTCAATATTATGTTTCATAAAAGGTGCAGATGATTCAACGATGAACTTACGAACTTCGGGATTAGCCAGATTAAGATTACTGGTCATTTCTCCCTGCATTCCCCTCACAAGCCAGTCTGTGTGCTCTTTAATAATTCTGTTATTCCGGTTAATTCTCTGCCCTGCAACAATATATGGATGTATTTGGATATTGTGCTTATGACATTCAATTATAAGGCTGTCAAGAAAATTCCAGTCAGAATATGGTAAATTCCCGACACCGTAAAAAAGTGTTGTAATCCCAAGTTTTTCAAAATGATTAAGTACACTGTCTGCTTTGTATGAATGATGAATCACTATATCCCTCTTATTGCACCACAAAGCTTTTTCGAACTGCGGTATTTTTCGGGCTGAAAGAGCCCCGCTAATCAATGTTAACAAACAGATAAAAAGAAGAGTCCTTATGAAACGATCAATTAAATGTTCCTTCATTCTTTTGAATTTTGTCCCATTTTCAGAAAAGGTATTTCTTAAGCAATTCTATTCCTTTCTTAATCTCTTCTCTTCCGCTAGATTCGATCCCATACCAGCCGCGATAACCAGAATCTTTGGCTAATCGTATCATTTGGGCAGTAAGTTCTTCGGTAGGCTGGTTACGATATGACATTCCACCGGCATATGGTAACATTTTAAGTAAATAATCAACATTATCAAAGTCGGTTGTAGATCGCCGCCAGTCAGGATAACTGCCGAAGTACAGGCAGTTAACTTCTTTCAATAGAGATACCATCCAATTTGCGTCATTCGAAACACCACCATGATTCTCGATGAGTACGCTGACTTTTGCCGGTACTGCATATTCCATCATCATCTGGTAGGTTTCAACGGAATACTTCAGAGCCTCGTCTTTCTTAACATCCTTTGGCCCGCGACAGTTAGTGCGGATAGCATGACACCCCAGAAATTGGGCTGCATCGATCCACTTACGATGATTAATTTCAAACTGACGACGTTCTTCCTTTGTAGGAGAGCATCCGTCTCCTTCATCATCAACCATAATCAGTACCATGGTAACACCATTATCTTCGGCATTCTTTTTCAGACGCCTGAAATAGACCTCCGTTGGAACTTCGAATAATGTGTTTACGAATTCTATACCGTTCAGGCCGAAATCTTTTCTTGCAACAGATGGGAAATCAAGGGTTTTCCATTTACCGGATCGGATTTCATCAACAAGAGCCCATTGCGCAAGTGATATGTCGTCTTTGATCATCCTTGGCATTAGTGCAGTAACAGATGCTGTTAACATTGAAGGAGCTACAATACCGGCAGTTCCTGCCATCATCGATTTTTCAATAAAATTTCTCCGAGTTATATTTGTCATGCTATTTATTATAAAAGATTTTCATTTGTATTTCATAGAATCTGTTATCCTATAGAAGTTACCAATCTTTTTAAAGTTCCCAACCATGACGGTATTCCCTTGTCAGGTATTTATTTGCTTCCGGGAAGTTGGTAATTTTCATATTTACTGAATCATATTCAACTTTTTTCCTGGCTCTTAAAGCTACTGTCCCAAGAAGAATTGTTTCGCTCACCGCCCCTGCATAAATAAAGCTTCCGGGTGATTGTGTATTGTTTTTAAAGGCTTCGATCCACACTTCATTGCCACTTCGTCCTGTCTCTGCAGGTTTCTCTTTGATCAAACCTGCCATTTTACTTTCCGGTATCAAAACCGGATTTTCACCTCTGAAGCCGGCAAGTATTTTACCCTTGTCACCCACAAACATCATTCCTTCACGTGTAAATGATTTCCCCTCTGCGGCTAGCTCATCGGGAACAGAAGGTTTCATACCCCCATCGTACCAGAAAAGTTCAAAGGGCGGTAATTCTTTCTGTGCCGGGAACTTGAAACGTACAATACATGATAACGGGAAAGCCACATCGTTAATAACTTCAACCGACACATGATCACGGATGGCACAAGTGGTTGTACCGTATGCCTCGGCACTAATGGCGGGAGTATTTATTCCAAAAGTAAGAAAAAGCGGGAAAAGACTATAATGTCCCATATCGGCAATGCTCCCCCCTCCAAAGTCATACCAGCCACGGAAAACAGCATGAGTATAGTTAGGATGGTAAGGCCGGTCAGGGACAGGTCCCAGCCACAGATCCCAGTTAAAATCCTTCGGAACAGGTGGAGTATCTGAAGGATTTGATTGCCACTGAGGCCATACTGGCCGGTTCGACCAGTTATGTATCTCTTTTAGTTTACCGATAACCCCATCACTGATCCATTTCTTTGCTAATTCAGGACCACCTCTCTGGCTCCAGGCAAGCAAATGAGTACTTAAGCCTGTTTTACGTGCGGTTTCGATAGTTAATCTGACTTCATTCATGCGATTGGCAATAGGCTTATGTGTAACAACATGCTTCCCTTTTTTCATTGACGCAATAGCAACAGTTGCATGAAGATGATCGGGGGTCATGATCTTAATGGCATTGATATCTTTTTCTTTTTCAAGTAATTCGCGGAAATCAACATATGATGAACAACCTTTATAAATTCCTGAAGGTTTTGATTTCCCGTAATATTTCTGCACAAATTCCTGGCCTATATCCCTTCCTCCGGGAATGCCCTTCAGTCCTTCCCCCCATGAGTTATCTCCTAATGTTTTGCGGATATTATCCCGGATACCATTAAGTGACCAGTCTACATAATCAGTAGTAAATTTATTTGGATCGCAGACTGCAACGATCTGAATTTCAGGGTTTGTAATCAAACCTGTCATTTCCCTCATACCCTGAGTCCCGCAACCAATATAACCAAGTGTAATTTTATCGCTAGGGGCTACAAACCCCTGTCTGCCAAGTACATGTCGTGGCACGACAGTAAATGCCAGAGAAGCAGCTGCAGCTGATCCCAGGAATTTACGACGGTTAATTTTTTTTGAAGTTGCCATTTAACATAAAGTTTTTTATTCAGTTTTAAAGATTTTCAGTCAATTTAATTGTTTTGCATGCAGGTATATTATAATTTGCAGTTTTATTTCCATAACGTACCACACAAGGATTTCCAAGCAATGATTTTATTTCGCATTGTTGAAGTTTTCCATCCTTCCACTCAATACTAACTTCATACCCTCCACGAGCCCGTAATCCTTTGACTGATCCATTACTCCAGCTTACGGGTAATGCCGGGAGCAAGTTGATCTCTCCTCTATGGCTTTGCAACAAGCACTCAGCAACTGCAGCAGTATACCCGAAATTAGCGTCCGACTGATTGGCGCCTGTATTGTGTAGATTGGGAGATAATTTACCGCTTACGAAGGTTTTAATCAGCTCATCGGTTTTAGTTTTATCTTCCAGTCGTGCCCATACGCTAATATCCCATACCAAAGGCCATCCTCCTCCACTGTGGCGCAGCTCTATCCATTTTCTTATTGCAGCTGCTAACTGAGGTTCACCACGTAATGTTATTGAACTACCAGGGAAAAAGGGGAACATGGTTGAGCAATCATGTCCGCTTTTAGCTCTTTCGAAGTCCTCTATCCATTCCTGAAGATAGCCATTCCTGTCAATCTGGTATGGTGGAATCCTTTGCAATGCTGTTTCCAGTTTTGTTCTGAAATCCTCGTCTACATTCAGAATCCTGCCTGCTTCAATACAATGGGGGAAAAGTTCGCGAATGATACCTATGTCCATTGCATTAGATGGAGATAAAAAAGCCTCTTTACCAGAATTGTAAATAAAACCATGTTCAGGTGATATCGAGAAAGGTATTACTAACCAGTGATGTTTTGGATGGTCAACCATCAGATCCATTAAAAACTGGGCAGATCCTTTCATAATCGGATAATATTCTTTCAGAAATTCTTTATCTCCTGTAAAAATGTAATGCTCCCAAACATGCTGACAAAGCCAACTGCCCCCTATTGGCCATAGCCCTGAGCGTACAGCATCCACAGGTGCTGTACCTCTCCATAGATCAAAGTTGTGGTGCACCACCCACCCACTACATCCATAATGTAATTTGGCCGTTTTTGCTCCACTTACTGACAGGTCCTTAAGGGCGTCAAAAAAAGGCTGATGACATTCGCTTAGATTACAGACTTCAGCCGGCCAGTAATTCATCTGGTAATTAATATTCATGGTGTATTTGCTCCCCCAGGAAGGACCCACTGACTCATTCCATATAGCCTGAAGATTGGCCGGTTGACCACCGGCCCGGCTACTGGAGGCCAGAATATATCGTCCAAACTGAAAACATAAGCCCTCCAAATTAATATCTCCACTTTCTTTAACGTGCTTTAGCCGTTCGTCGGTAGGCTTGTTTTTCATCGAAGGATCTCCAATATTTAAATGAACACGTCCCATCAACCCGCGAAAATCACTTTCATGACGTTGACGCAAAGTTTTATAATCCTTATTCCCAATACTGCTCAATATCCTTTCGCATTCAGCTTCCGGGTCTCCACTAATGTCAGTATAGTTTTTAAAACTTGTTGCAGCAGCTAAAACAAAGGTTACTGAATTTGCTTTGTTGATAATCAGACTGCTATCACTCACACCATACTGACCACTTTCCGGATATGCAATCAGTGAGGATTGGAACCGCGTTCCTTTACCCTCAATTTTGGCTATCAACCAGGTTTTAACTGGCATTGGACCCTCCCAGCATCCATTCATTTTCAGACTGGAAGGCTTGACAATTATTTCATCCAGATATGGGCTCTTTAGTTTAGCTTCAACAGAAACCCTGCCAGGTTTATTACAAGTGATGCGTACAACTAAAACCCTATCAGGGTATGAAATAAAAGCCTCACGCGTAAAGATGGCATCACCATCACTATAAGTAACTTTAGTTATTCCGCTCTCCATATCCAGTTCGCGATAGTAATCTTTGGGGTTTTCAATCTCCTTAAAGGATAGTAACAAGTCTCCCAACGGCTGATATGCCTGTTGGGTAAAAGGGATGCTAAAGAAATGTTCAAAAGCCAACTTATCAGCCTCCTGGTATTTTCCGTCAAATACTAAGTCACGGATTTGAGGAAAATACTTAAATGCATCCGGATTAGAATAATCGTGTGGACGTCCCGACCAGAAGCTACTCTCATTTAATGCAATACGTTCATTCTGAATACCACCAAATACCATTGCTCCCATGTAACCATTTCCAATCGGCATACCTTCAAGCCACTTTATCCCGGGTTGGCGATACCAGAGTACCATATCCCCTTCAGCTTTGGCGGATAACTTCTGTAAGGTATAGTGGTTGTTTGGATTACAAGAAGTTTGAGTTGCCACCAGATTAGCTGCTAATAAACAAATCATTAACTTAAGTGCAGATATTTTCATATTATAACTTGTATTTATGCTAACAACTTAATTGATTGTGCATTAATTATAAAAATAAAATATCATCCTGCCAGATCTTGATAATCTGGCAGGTTTGATATTTTCTCAGAATTTTGTAAAAATCACAGCCCGTTTTCATTAGGGAATTGTTATTTCAAAAACTTTGCTGTAATTGTATCTTTTTAATGAATTATTCGTACGAACCGCAACCCTTACCCAATAAGTTTTGCCAGAAGTTAAACCTGTTACCACATCGGTATATTGAGTAGCCAGTACAGTGGCATCAGCTGTTCCTGTTAAACTGGTCAGTTTCCGGAAATCATATACCACATTGTTAACTGTACTGACCCTTGAAACAAGTGTAATCCTTTCAGAGATTTTATCTCCAACCTGATCGCGTGCAATATTATAAACTGCAGTAACTGATCCGGCAGCAGGGGTTACTGTAACATTGGTGACAGCTAAGAATGGCATAACTTCAAAATTGATTTCAGTATTGTCGCCTACTTGTACTGTAACAGTGTCAACAGGGAAAAATGCCCCTTCAGTAGGCAGTACCTTATATTCATTCTGAAATATCAACGCATTTTCAAAAGTTCCGTCGGACTTTCCCGGGAAGATAATTGGGCTATTTAGTTTTCCACCTTTCTCAAATAACTTAATATTAAACCCGTTTGGTTGTTCAGACTGGAGGTTCTCGTTAGTGATTTTATCAGTGAGTTTTCCGAAAATGTCCCCATCGGGGAAATCGTAGTTATCTATTTTCACGCATGATGTGAATGACACAATTGCGACCAATAAGATAATAATATTTTTACGTTTCATAACATTAAATCTTTAAAAGATTAATAAAGAGGATTCTGAACAAGTTCCGGATTTTTCGTTAATTCGGCAGGATCAATTCTTTCATAATAAACTTTGACATCGAAAGTTTTAGAATATCTGCCAGCATTACCTGTCTCGAACCTGTAAGCGTTTTGCTGAATATCATAATATGGTTTCAACACTCTTGGCCACCAATTGTTAAGCAATTGATCAGATATCCGCCATCTTCTGTAATCCCACCATCTGTGGTTTTCAAAAGCTAATTCAACATTTCTTTCATGCCGTACCCTGTCAATAGTTATATCAGCATCACTAAGTGTTACTATTCCGGCTCGTGACCTTATCATGTTAATTTTGTCTTTTGCTTCAGGGATTTTGCCCAGTTCAACAGCAGCTTCTGCATAATTTAATAGAACTTCCGCATAACGCATTACTATCCATGGTTGGGTAGACCTATTAGTAATGCAAAGAGATTGATCCAAATCCTGATCCAGATATTTTTTTAAGCAGAAACCTGTTTGAGATCTTTCACCACCTCCAGGTCCGCTCTTCCCGACGATATGCATGGTTCCGTTTACCATATCTGGTTGGTGAGTGACCGGGTTGTATAAAGCGGTATAATCACCTGCTTCCACTTTAACTCCAAGATCATAAAGACCAGCCTGCAAATCGATAATGTTGCCTTTAAAACTACTAAACGGAACAATTACAGATCCAAGTAATCTTGGATCTTTGTTAAGAAATAAATCCGGAGCATTATTGTAAAAGACAGGACTTGATTGTGTACCAATATTAAGTGTACCTGGCGAACCATCAATATACTCATACTGTTCAACAAGATCCAATGTAGGACACATCTCGGAACTATAACCATACGGACCTTTTATACCTTGCGGAAGCATATCTCGGTCCCAACTGTGTGTTTTATCCGGATAAAGAAAATATTTGGCAAATATGGCTTCAGGATTGGTACCTCTTTCAAGGAAAAGCATCTGAAAATTAACTGCTTTATCGGAGTAAGTCTGATATAGAGAATGTTTACCCGAAACAATTACAGCATCTGCAGCATCAAATGCAGCCTGCCAGTAATTAATAGCTTCAGAAGCCGGAATTCCCAAAATCCCATCCAGTTGTATTGAACCATATTCAGCTATTGATGCGGCATACAACATTGCTCTTGATTTCAAAGCTAATGCTGCATATCTTGTTGCCCGTCCTTTTACATTGGTTATAGGTAACAAAGTCGCAGCTTCATCCAAATCAGCAGCAATAAAATCGTAAACTTCCTGTTCTGTATTACGGGGAACCTGAAGTTCCTCAAGATTATTCCCGGTAAAATTCTGTACTTCGGAAATAATCGGAACCCCGCCATAACGTTTAACCATTGAGAAATAATAAAAAGCCCTTATAAACTTGGCTTCGCCCATTATCTGGTTTTTCGAAATTTCACCAATTTTCGCATCGGGCAATTTTGCTATTAAGTCGTTAACATTCCTGATATTGCCGTATCCCCACCACTGAGTATTTGTCCCATCTCCAATATTTTGGACCTGACCAGTGTATTTGGTAATTGCCTCATCGGTACTGTTTCCCAGAAAATTAAATGTAAAATCTTCCGTTTGCATTGCATTATACAGACTAACCATATAAGCTGTTATTGCATCTTCGCTTGCGAAAACCTGATCTGAGGTTAGTATATTAAGTGGCTGAATATCAAGTCTATCATCGTTGCAGGAATTTATAGAAAACCCCAACGATATTACAGCTAAAAAGTATAATAATTTATTTTTCATGATCTCATGATTTTAGAATGTAATGCTTGCCCCAAAAGTGATATCTCTCGTAAGAGGATATGACACATCCAGAAGAAGCTCCGGATCAACATCTTTCATTTCACACAAGGTTAACAAATTGAATCCACTTAAATAAATTCTTAAATCTTGTATATGAAGTTTTGAAGCCAATGTTTTATTTATAGTATATCCTATTTCCATACTTTTCAGACGCACGTATTTAGCATCTTCTGTCCAAAACTGTGAGGTCCATCCATTAGAAGGAGGAGTACCACGTGTCGCTGCAGAAGGGAATCTTCCCGGGATCCATGGACTGGTAGCATCGTATATATCCTCATGATGCCAATTGTCCATAAATATCTTCAGACTGTTGCGATTCCATGGAAGCGGGCCTTTAAAGTAATTTTGCCGGGTATGGTTGTAGTTTGCCGCTCCCTGGATAAGTATGGTCATATCAAATTGCCTGTAACTAACTGCGCCATTAAAACCAAAATTAATATCAGGCACCGTACTTCTCGAAATCGGAATTTGATCAATACTTGTAATTAAACCGTCTTTATTTACGTCTTCGTATTTGAGATCACCCGGTTTTAACGTTCTGTTCCCCTGAGAATCCTGAATCGGTGAAGTATTAAGATCCTCCTGCGACTGGAATTGCCCTATATAGTTATAGCCCCAGCCAATATTATCCCAGCGTCCTGTTGTATTATTTCTCCAGTCAAGATATGAATTACCGTCAGGGGTTCTTTCGATATAAGTTTTCTGTGAACGAGTATAAGTGAAATTTGCAGAAATATCATAATAAAGCTCACCTATTTTTCTCGATTGCCCCAATACCAGCTCAAAACCTCTTCTCATATCTTCATCAAGGTTCTCCTGTGGTAAATTTGCTCCAACCGTACCGGGAATTGTTAATGCACGTGTAGCCAGTAAACCTGATCTGTCCCTCCGAAATAAATCAAATTGCAGATTCATTAACCCATTGTTGATGCTGACATCTATTCCGATATTTTTTGTTGTAGCGGTGTACCACGTTATATTTTGATTTGGCATGCCCCTGAATCCCAGACCAGATACAGTTTTATCATTTATAATATAGTTTCCACTTGGATAATTATAACCTGTCAGAAACTGGAAAGTTGATGCGCCGTCATCACCCATTTTACCCCACGATCCTCTGATCTTTAAGTTTGTAATGAATGGCAGTTTACTTTTAAAGAATTCCTCTTCAGAAATTCTCCATCCAGCTGATGTATATGGGAAAAATCCCCATCTTTTCCCTTTAGGAAATTTAGATGAACCGCTATAATTAAAGCCGAATTCAAACAAATACTTTGATAAATAATCATAATTCAACCTGCCGATTACATTTTGATTTTCATTTTCACTGATATTACTCGAAGTAACTGTTGGATTGCTAAGTCCGGCATAAAATTGATCTATATCTATAGAAAACTGTTTGCTGGCCTGCAAATTGTCGTTTATATCATGTCTTTGTTCGAAAACCAAGGTGGTTTTTATATTATGATTTTCCAAAACAACTTTATTATAAGTAAGTTGACCCAACAATGATGACCTTTGAAAAGGGGAATAAGTTCCATACAAAGTTGATGGATCATTTCTGGTCAAAGTATTGTTGTAAATATCATTTACTTTATCATATACATAAAACTTGTGCTTTCTACTCCACCTTTTCGTATACTCAACCCTGTCATAATAGCCATACATTAATTTGGCTTGTAATCCATCTACAAATGGCACCTTATAGTTTAATGTTAAGGTTCCCTGGAATGCTTTGTTTGAGGTATTTGTATATCCAGTAATAGATGAAGTTGTTTCAGCTAACGGATGTAAGCCATCAACTGTCTCGCTAAGATAGTCAGGATTATTGTTTGCATATACAGGAATGGTAGGTAATGAGTGCATCCACATTGTTTCAAAAACACCCGAAACGCCTATCGCCTGGTGTCTTTTATCCAGCCTGCCATCCAGACTTATTTCAGCTTCCAAATTATCGGTGATCTTGCCAGTAACAACCGTCTTTGCACTATATTGATTATAAGTCAGATCACCACTTTTCCAGATACCCATCTCATCAAGAATACTGATCGATGAGAAGTATTTAATCCTGTCACTTCCTCCTGTGATACTAATATTATTTTTTTGTGCTGTTGTATATTTACGTGTTACCAATTCAAACCAATTTGTACTTGGATATGTCCCGTCTTTAAATTTTTGAAGATCGTCAGGTGAGTAAGTCGTTGCAGTCGGAGACCTTCCACTATTAATTTCACTTTGTGTAAGAAGCGTTGCAAATTCATATGCATTACACTGTTCAGGAAGATTGATATACTTCGATAGAGTATAGGATCCAGAATAGACAATTTTAGGTTTACCAATTTCGCCTTTTTTTGTGGTAACTAAAATAACCCCGTTAGCTGCTTTTACACCATAAACAGCTGCTGAAGCATCTTTTAAAATAGAAATCTGGTCAATAGTATGCGGGTCAAGCCTGACAAAATCGCTCCCATCCATTACTATACCATCAACAACTATCAGGGGAGTTCCAAAACCCCGGATATCGTATAACGTAGAAAAAGCTCCTGGTTCGCCAGTTCTTTGTGTTACTCTGAGGCCTGGCAATTTCCCGGCCAATCGAGTTGAAAGATTATCCGAGGCGGAAGATTTAAGGTCTTTAGTACTTACTGATGTCACAGCACCTGTTAAAGTGATTTTTTTAGTCGACCCATAACCTATAACCACAACCTCTTCTAATCCAATAGATTCTTCTTCCATAATAACAGAAAAAGAAGTGTCGTCATTGATTGCTATCTCCTGAGTTTTCATTCCTATGAATGAAAACTGCAACATTTTAGCATCCTGTGATATTTCAAACTGAAATTTGCCATCAGGGCCGGAAGTAGTTCCCAGGGAAGTTCCTTTTACTAAAACAGTAACACCCGGGAGAGGGTTTCCACTAATATCTGTTACGACTCCTGTGATTCTTTTCTGTTGTTGTTCAGATATACCTGAATAAACATTATAAGATACAAGTAGTAACAGCAGCACTATGAGTTTAATAATTTTTAAGGGTTTTCCCGAACATACTTTACATAAAGTTGCTCGTGGCAGAATGTATAAATTTTTCATATGGTTAAATGATTTATGAATTTTAAATAAATCAACTATGCCAAAAAATCAATTGATATGTTATGTTAATAGAAAGTATGACAGCAGTAGAATCGTCTACAGCTTATTTTGTAAATATCAGGCAGGTTAATGTTTCATAGGCTTTTAATTTAAGGTAGTATTAATCGGGTTATTTATTAGCTCTGGACATTTTGCTATTTCTTTATAATTCTTTAAATGATACGAAATGCCGTATTATGATTATTTCAATCAAATATATTCATTTTTAATCACACAAACAAATTTATATGTTTTTTTTTAAAAATATTAAATATTGATATACAAACTCTATACCGCACACTATCAATGTCTTAATAATATTCTATTATAAAGTGATGTAGATAGAGAAACTATGTAAACAACAGTTGTTGAAGACTAATAATATATACTTACGATTTATATATAACACACTATATATGAATATCATAGATAATACATAAGATAATGTTACTCATATTAATTCATAATCAATCAATTAATTAATATATTTTTCTCAATACAATTATAATTTAGAGATAGACTAAATTAATCAACCCATATAATCAGGTTATTGTAATATCTATTAAAAGAAATACAACCTGGGAAATTAGTTTTACTTGATTATGCTGGATCTCAAGATATTAACGTAATTCTTACCCGGCGAAGGTTCAGACAACAGGTTTAAATTTTATCTGTGTGTTTGTACCAGATAAGTTCTGTTGTACATCTGGTTAAGCCTCGGAATCCAAAATATAATTTATTATAAATGATAAAACGAGGCTCTCTTGTGGCATATAATAATGTTGTGTTCGTGTATTCAAACACATATGGGATTCATACTTATTAAGTTTGATTCATGATGATCATTTATTTTGATAAAGACTGTCCAGTATTTCAACTGTCTGGCTCACAATAAACTCACCGGTTCCCCGCTCCGAAGATGCCCTGGTAGCCCATGTCTGATAACCCCCCAGATCAAAAGCTTCATCATCCGGTATATAGCCTATGTAATCATTGGCTATGCCAACCACATAGGTATACCGGAAAGGAGAACGACGTTTGATTTCCATTCCCAGTTCAGCGAATAATTCACCTGGTACTCCCACAAAGGCAATATCTCCGACAAGTATTACCTGTATCCATGATTTTTGGGTTTGTCCCTGCAGAGAAGCTCTACGTTCACGACCGTTCTTAAATGACTGAATGACCGGTTCAGGTTCAGCATGCCAGAAGGTACTTTCCTTCAGCCAGCGGTTGCAATAATCCGAAACGGCTTTCTGTTGCTCATCTTCATTAAATGACCTGATTGTAAATTCAAATTCATTTTTCACCGAGACAATTCTGTCAATATCTCTTTTTTCGGTTTTAGCATAAGCTTTCTTTATTCCTTGTTCAACCCGAAACACCCGCTCACTGTTCGGACAATCGTCAAACACATGGGTTGAACCAAATGCGCCGGGCAGGAAAACTACTGTGCATCCCAACTCTTTTTCAATTTCCTGTGATGCTGTTCCATAAAAGCCAGGTGAAAGAACACGATTGGTGGGTGCATCAATGTTATGGGTTGAATGATTGAATAATATTACTTCCGGTTTACCCTGTTCATTTTTAAAAGCAAGTACAGGAAGCTGTGGATCATAAGGACCGGTAGGCCGGTTATAGCCATATTTATAAAGGGTCGGCACCCATAATATGGAGCTTTCTTCCATAATGAGCCGGCTATTCTGGCCAATAGTTGCATCTCCCAAAGCAAAATAACAATCCACATCACCTGAGGTCTTCAGTTTTTCATTTGCCAGACCAATCGCTTCCATGATAGCTTTTTTAATAGCTTTATTATTAATATATGAGACGCTATGATTATGTGTTGCCCCAAACATGATATTATTAAAAGGGATGCCATATATAGAATCAACTTCATGACCAATTTCATCCAGTATCCTGCGGCTTAAAGTAGTTACATCGCATGATCCCATGCAGACCTTGGTTTTACCATCGGTGATAACAACAGCCTGTGCCCGCAGAGGTACTTTTTCAGAACTTTTAGGATTGCCTATTGTAAGCAGCATATCGCCCCGAATGGAATCAGTGATCTCTATATTCACCGCTGCGGCAGCTGCCTTTATCTGCGGTTCATTTTCTTTGACCATACCACACCCACCCAAAAACAATACCAGGCAGATGAGAGGGAATAATTTTGCGATTTTTGTTATTTTTCTGTTCATCTTTTAGTCCTCCTTATAAAATTGATTATTTTGTTATTTATAATGGTTGATAGAATGATGCTATTCTTTTTCACTGAGATCAATTACTAAAGTCATTTTATTTAAAAGATGCAGTTACATTATTATCTTGAAATATCATGTTCCCGTAATATTCCCAACAAAGTCAATACTTTTAATTTCTTTGAATCCTTTATAAACCATTAATTTACTTTCACACTCCAGTGTTTCACCTGGCAACAGGCTGGAAAATTCTCCATGATCAACTGCATCAGAAAGTTTTGCAGGGTAACCGGTCCATGCTTCAACAGCTGCCACATAAATATTACGCCAACCACCATATACAAGCCACAGCCAGATACTCTTAAATACTTCTTTGGGAAAAACCAAGGCTATACCTTCAGCTTTCTTTGTATCTGTAAGGGCCAGCCATCCTTCTTTCAGCTCTGTTACATAATGAAAATCCATCGTCCCCGAAGAAGGAGGGGGCACTACTCTCATGTCAACCTGATTTCCTCCTTTATCAAAAGCAAATGGCCATGTGTAATGTGCACCTGGCTTACCGAGTCTGTTATCAGGCAATGATTCTTCTATCTGCACCTCGACAGCAGGTAAGTCAATCCGGTAATCCGGTGTGATGTTGAAGCCGGGATGCAAGCCCCATAAGAATTCAAAAGGTGTAATCCCGGAATTGGTTATCCTGTGTCTGAAATTTAGAGACATTTCACCCTCTTTTAGGATAATCCAACGTTCAACTACCAGTGGAGAAATAATCAGTGGTCTTCGTAAATAAAGACAAACTTCACTGCCATTATTTTCTTGGATTTGATAATACCAGCAAAGCGACCATGCTTCCCCAAGAAATGGATAATTTTCTCCCCTATAATTACAGGGGTGGCCAGTTGGAATTGCTTCGTCCATGCCACCAGTCCACCAGTTATCCACATTGACATCAAACACAGGAGTCCGACACTCAACACGCGGGTGGTGGAACATAAAATCATTATCCGACGGCTTGTAAACAAACTCATGTATCTTTGCTCCCAGACCAGGCAAAACCGTTACTCTGATCAATTCGTTTTCAAGAATAACCGTTTTAAATCCGCGATAACTCCATTCATCTGTTATGGTACAAGCCATATCTTCAGATTTTTATTATTTAACTCAATACAATGGTTCAAGTGTTTCATAAAGGTTTACATACTTTTTATACGCTGTAGAATAAACATTTTTATTTAATTTATCAGGCTCGAATCTTTTTGACAAGTGGATCATTTTTTCAGAAGCCTCCTGAGTATTGCTAAAAATGTTAAGAGCACAACCGGCTAACATAGCAGCACCGAGACAGGCAGTTTCTGATATTTCTACTGTTACAACGGGTGTTTGACAGACATCAGCTTTAATCTGATTCCACAAAGCGCTTTTTGCGCCACCACCAATTGAACGGATTTCAAATACCCCGACCTTTAACTCCTTAAGTAAGCCAAGATTGCGTTTTAACATAAAAGCAACTGCTTCCAGAATGCTGCGATTAAAATGAGCCCTGCCTGTTTTAAGTGAAATGCCAAAAAATACTCCTCGAGCCCGGGGATTTGACTCCGGAGTAAATGCCCCGGCAAGATGCGGGAGCATAATGAGCCCTTCTGAACCAGGAGGAATAACGGAAGCCTCCTGATCCATAAGATTAAATAAGCCTGCATCATCTGCTTTTTCATTATGAAATTCATTGCGGAACCATTTATAGACCATGCCTGCAGTCTGACACCATGGTAAAAGAAAGTACTCTCCCCGGATAGCATGGAAATGGCAGGGTATTCTTTGATGAGGGTCCAAAACCGGTTTTACAGTATTTACACAGATAGCCAGGGTGCTGCCCGTACTTTCGGTTATTATTCCAGTACCCACATTCCCGGCTCCGATAGTTGATGCTGCCTGATCCAGAGCGCCCGTAACCACGAGTGTATCTTTTGAAAGACCGGTTTCTTTTAAAGCATGATCAGTTATCTCACTTATAATTTGTCCGGAACTTTTAATTTCAGGAAGCTGACCTGGATCTATACCGATATAATTCAGCATATCCATCCACCAGTCTCCTGTATTAATATCAAAAAGCAGGGAAGAGGATAACAGAGAACCTTCCGAAATATATTTATTGGTTAAACGGTAAAGGAGATAGTCTTCAAGAAGCAGAAATTTAAATGTTTTATTAAATATATGCAGCTCATTTTCCCGCATCCATAAAATCTTTGCAGCAGGCCAGGTTGGAACAATATCAGGCTGTCCTGTTATTTTAAAGACTCTTTCTGTTCCGAATCCTGCTTTGATCTTCTCAGTTTCTTTACCGGCACGGTTGTCAAGCCACACTATTGCTTTGCGAAGCGGGTTCCCGTTGTGATCGACACAGATCAATGTTTCACCCTGGCTTGCTATTGAGAGTGCTTTTATATCCTCTCTGTTGCCATTATATTTTGAGAAAACTATCTGTAAAACCTTTTTAAATGCTTCCCAATACTTTTCTGCTTCAATCTCAACACATCCGGGTAATGGATATTCCAGGTCATATTCACAGGAGGCACCAGCAATTTCTTTTCCGTATTTATCAAAAAGTACTGCCTTAAAAGCAGTTGTTCCTGCATCAATTCCCAACAAATAATCCATTAATTTGTATTTAAATGCAATTGGTTTACTACAAATTTTTATATCAATACCAGAGATTAATATTCCTCTTTCCCAAAAATTATTTTATTAATCACCTGGTCCTCAAAAATGCTATCATCCACTAAATCCGGTTTAGAACTTTCAAGGATAAGACTATCCTCAAGAGCAGTAAACGTATGCCTGGCTAACTGATTTACTATTAGTCTGTTACCTTGATTAAGTATGTAGTTTTCACCAGATAGTTTCATATTTACTTTGCCTTTCACTATAAAGAAGGTTTCGTGTTTTTTTCTGTGGTGATGCATGGGGCATGTCTGTCCTGCAAAAAGAAACATGAATTTTCCACAATAACCATGTTCTACATTATTATTAATATTAAATTCTGTTTCACCAATATTAAAAAAATCATTGTATCCAAAATGTAAAGCGTCAGCGGGTACGTCAGGCAATTTTAATCCCCATGAAGCAACAACATGATCAATTTTTTCAAGTATCAGTTCCAGGTCTTTACCTTGTAAAGACAACTTTGATATAATTTCAGATTCATTCATAGTATGTTTTTATTTTTCATTATTAGAATCCAGATAACCAGCCTTTTTTAAAAATAACTCAGGAGATATACTCTTCAGGTAGATTACATATAATAAACCAACCACCATCCAGAAAACGGCAAAGACAACAACACTTTTACCTGTAGCCCAGTTGCCCTTCCAGCATTCGACAAAAAAAGCCTTATATAATAACCATGCGTTAACCAAAAAGGAAATAAGTCCAATAATACCATTCCAGAAAATACTGAATTGTTTCCTCCTGTAGCGGTAGTAAAATAAAGGATTGGCAATACTAACAAAAACATATACAATTAATGCAAAGAAGACAACAGCTTTTGCCCACCACATATAAGTATTATAAATGCCGAAGATTGCCGAGGGTACTAAGACAAAAATTATAGTAAGGACGAAGGTTAAATGCAAAGCATTCCAGGGAGTCCGGAACCGTCTGTTTAATTTACCCAGGGAACTTGTCATAGATCCGTCTCTTGACATAGCAAAAATAACCCGGCTTGTTCCTAGTACTGTTGCAAGATATACACCAAGACCTGCAATCATTCCGGTAAGGATTATTAGTATTTCGCCTGCGCCCCAGTATTTTTTTGCAATAGGTACTACCGGAATAAAGTCAGATTCTACGGCAGCAGTTATTTCTTCTATCGGGACTGCAATTATATAAGCCCATGAAACAACAATCCAATATACTCCGACAATTACACATGAGAGCACGATTGCCAGGGGTATGGTTTTTCTGGGATTCCTGGTTTCTTCTGCCAGATTGGAAATAACATTAAAACCTGTAAAGGATAGAATACCAAAAATAAGGGCTTGAGAAATACCCGATAATCCATGAGAAGATGACGATGGTAAAAAAGGAGTAAAGTCAAGATGCCCGATTCTTGATACAGATCCTATTATAGTAACAGCAAGTGCTGCAACAATTATCATCTGAATAATAAGATCCACCAGCGATCCTTTCCCGCTAAGTTCAACACCCCGGTATGTAAATACTGCAACAAGTGAACTGCTGATTAACATACTTAACAGGAAAAATCCATAACCGGCTTCTACCCCCATGAGTCTCATAAAATCATTGAAAAACAGTCCGAATAATAGCGGCTGAAGGAAAACTACAATGATAAAAAACCCAAACAACAGCCATCCTATCCAAACTCCAATGTAAGGATTCATCGTTTCCCAAAGCCAGGTATAAGCGCTGCCCGATGATGGTATTTCTTTCGATACCATGGCATAGCTTATTGCTGTCGGGAGAGTAATAAAAAGTGACATGAGAAAAATAAAAGGAGTTGCAATACCAGCTGTAAGTGCAATAGGGCCGAAATTTCCATAGATGCCCAGTGCAGGCGACATCATTACAGCGCCAAGCGCTGTAACACCAATTATGCCAAAAACGCCTGTCTTAAGTTTTGTTTTCCCTGGTTCTGACATTTAATATATGTCTTTAATTAATTTAAAACTCTCAATGGAGAACTTACCAACCCGGGTCTCAAACTCATTCTCATTCATCTGAGTATCTTCAATCTCATTTTCAAGCAGGTCAGTTTTATGAACAGAATCAATACCCAGGAAAGGAGATAATTTAATTTTAGCCGTACATTCAGTACCTTCTGTTTCATAAAACCTGAGAACCAGATCATCAGAGTCTTCAGCCTTTTTCAGGACTGTAGCAATCAGATT
>Ga0105099_10000487_pt1 | contig 27129 bp, 28 predicted proteins | sample PPLLak3cmMay2015_2_FD_79138 | JGI IMG/M metagenome (GOLD analysis project Ga0105099, IMG submission 79138) | Freshwater sediment microbial communities from Prairie Pothole Lake near Jamestown, North Dakota, USA - PPLs Lake P8 Core (1) Depth... | ecosystem: Environmental > Aquatic > Freshwater >... | reverse complement strand
TGGATTTATAGATTTCGAGCAGAAAATCTCGGTTTATCATCTGCCGGCATCGGGAATTCCGCTCACCATCAATAGCAAAGTCGAGTATTTTCTGAATATTTTCCAGACATCAGGGCGCAGCTGGTTTTCCAAGTGGCTCTCCCGTTCGGAACGCTATCTCCCCATGATGAAGGAGGTCCTCAGAAAAAATTCGTTGCCTGAGGATCTTGTTTATCTGGCAATGATCGAGAGCGGTTTTTCTCCCCTTGCAAATTCCCCTGCTAATGCCGTGGGACCCTGGCAATTCATGGCAGGAACGGGAAAACGTTATTCGCTTCGCATTGACCCATGGATCGATGAGCGACGCGACCCCTTGAAGTCCACTGTTGCCGCAGCCATGTACCTGAAGGAACTGTACTCACTCTTTAATAAGAACTGGTACCTTGCCGCTGCCGGGTATAATGCCGGTGAGAACAAGATACTGCGTGCTATCGACATGTATAACAGCAGTGACTTCTGGGAACTTGCCGAGGGATCGTACCTGAAGCGGGAAACGAAGGACTACGTTCCGAAGCTTCTTGCCGCCGCTATTGTTGCTAAAGATCCTGCGAAGTACGGGTTTGCCGATGTCGCGTATCTTCCTCCCATCGAGTTCGATACAGTTATTATTCCATCCCGGACTGATCTCGATCTTGTGGCACAATTGATTGGCGTCTCCTATGAGACAATCCGGGAGCTAAACCCCGAACTTCGGAAATGGTCTACCCCACCGGATTACCCTCAGTATGAACTGAAGCTCCCCAAGGGGAAAAAGGACCTTTTCCTGAGTGCCTACGAGACGGTTCCCGAGGCGGAAAGGTATACCGAAAGGATAGGTTATACCAGCTATCGTGCCAGGAAAGGCGATTCAATTGCCTCGATTTCCCGACGCTTTGGTGCTGACCCACGGGAAGTCGCTGCCATAAATAAGCTGAAACACTCACGGAAGCTGCGCGGCAAGCTTCTCAAGGTTCCTGTCAATCCAATCTGTCTCCCGTCAGTTGTTGCCAACTCCGCATCTGCACCTGAAAAAAAGAAAAAGGACAAACCGATTGTACAGTACTATACGGTAAAACATGGTGACACTCTCACTTCGGTTGCCCGACGTTTTAATGTCACGACGAATATCATTGCTGTTTGGAATAATTTAAGGCCCAAGGGTATTCTCATACCGGGAAAGAAGTTAATTGTCGCCAAGTCCGGTGAGACCAGTTCCTCATAGGGGCGAGAATTCCGAAAAAATGCTCAACAGAAACCATTACCGTTGAACGGTAACGGAAAGGATTGGAACGGATGTATAATTTGCTTATCTCTTTAGGTGCGGCGGCAGTTGTTTTTGTCGTTCTCATGTTTGTCGCCGGTTTGCCCTGGTGGATTTCTTTGCTGGTCGCGTTTTCGCTTTTTGCCATCAGTTATCTACTCTTGATGCGGTATGTTTTGAAAAAAGTAGGCACCGAGATGGAAAGTGCCGGCAAGGACCTTCAGGGGCAGCGTATAGACAAAGCCATCAAGACACTGCAGCATGCCCTTCGCTTCGGCGTCTGGCAGTTTTCGGTGAGAGGTCAGATCCACTCTCAGATCGGGATGATTTACTACCTGAAACGAGATTTCTCTAATGCCTTCCCTCATCTGGAGAAAAGCTTCGCGAAAAACTGGATTGCGATGGGGATGCTGGCGATCAGTTACATGAAGCGAAACAAAAAGGAAAAGATGACGGCGACCTTCGAAAAGGCCGTTCAATGGAGTCCGAAGGAGTCACTGTTGTGGAACCTGTATGCCTACTGCCTTGTGGAGTCGGGGAGTGTTGAAAATGCGAAAAAAGTCCTTGAGAGGGGCTTGAAAAAGTTGCCCGCTGAGGAGCGGATAACCTATAATCTTCAGGCCCTGCAGGAAGGGAAAAAGATGAAGATGAAAGGCTTCGGCGATATGTGGCTCCAGTTTCATCTGGAAAAACAGAGCGTTATCATGAAACAACAGGCGGCAGCCATGGGTGCCATGGGGCGCCGCAAGGTAATCCGGAAGTAGTTTTGGAATATAGCACAGGGGGGCTTTGTCCCCCTTTTTCCATTCCAGTAAAAGCTGTTCTCTCGATGAATCATACGGCTTGTACGGAAATCCATCTGGCTTCAGGAGAATTTCTATTTCTTGATCAAGGCCATAATTCCCCCTTCAGGCGGATCGAGATGGTAGTAACGCTTCAGGGCCTGGATATTCCAATCATCAAGCCTCTCACCCGCTGCCAGGAGCAGGAGGCCAGTTCCGCTTCGCACGTCTCGGGTCACCAGCATGCCTTGTCGCAGTTTACCCGGCTGTAACTCTATTTCGATCATGCCGTCCATTTTTGATAAATTACGATACTTTGCTTGAACGGCAACCTCAAAAAATGGGAAGAGTGCAGGGTCGAACCTTGATTCGAGATGGTGAGAAATCTCTTTCATCGTTATTTCGATACCGTTGTCTCCCTGCGCCTTGCTAAATAGTCGGTCAAAGGTATCGGCTAAGGCCAGTATCCTTGCTCCGAGGGGAATGCTATTCCCTGCCAAGCGGTCCGGGAATCCGCTGCCGTCAAAATTCTCATGATGGTGTCGGATAAGAATGCCGGCAGCTCGCAGGTCTTCCACTGAATCTATCGCCGTTTGACCCCGTACCGGGTGAAGTTGGTATTCTTGCCGCTCACTTGGTTGCATTGTCTCGATTTCCCCTTGCAGCAGGGTTTCAGCAATTCCAATTTTACCGATATCATATAGAAGGGCCGAGACCCGCACTATCTCGATCCCATCCGGGTCGCAGCCGCATTGCTTTGCCATCAGCACCGATACATCGGCTACATTTCTGCAATGATTCCGTGATTCCCGGTCGCGAAGCTCCATAAGACCTGAAAAAGCGAGAAGGCTGCCTTCGTAGTTTTTTTCATCTTATCGTTCAGAATGTGCAATTCATCGATTTTAATGCGAATTGATGCGGTTTGATCCAAGACGCGGGACTTCAGGTTTGCATTCCACTCGAGGAGTTCTTCGTTCTGTTTTCGGACAAGCTCCGTAAGAGTTCTGTTTTCCAGGATGATTCTGTAGTGCCCAAGAGCATCTTGGATGGTGCGGATCAGGTCCTCGTCATTCCAAGGCTTGCTGACATATCGATAGCTTCCCCCTTTGTTAATTGCATCAATGGTTGCCGTGATGTCCGCATAGCCTGTCAGCATTGATGCGAGGAACAATCCGGGACAATTTCTCGAGCTTGCTGAAGAAATTCCGCGCCACAAATTCCGGGCATCCGCTGGTCTGAAACGATAACACCAAATCCGCTGGTTGACTGGAGGATTTGCAACCCCTGTTCTCCTGAGGTGGCGGTCAGTACTTCTATGTCCTCATCAGCTAGAAGTCTGCGAATAGATTTCAGGATATTTTCTTCATCATCCACGCATAAAATCTGGATCGAATCAGTCATAATTAATTCCTTACTGTATTGGCAAGCGAATGGTGAAGGTTGTGCCATCTCCTGGCCATCTTTCCACGAATATTTCTCCCTTGTGTTTCTTGATAATATCGTAGGTGATGCTGAGTCCGAGGCCGGTTCCCTTGCCAACGTCCTTGGTGGTAAAAAAGGGTTCGAAAATCCTTGTCAGAACTCCTTCGGGGATTCCACAACCTGTGTCGCTGACAGATGCGAACACTGAATCTTCTTCATGCCAGGTTCGAACCCGAATTTCTCCCTGGGTCTCAATTGCCTGGGAGGCATTAACCAGCAGATTCATGAAGACTTGGTTCAATTGCTGGGGATAACAGCGAATCAACGGAAGTGTTTTCAGGTCGCGGACAAGAGTTGCTTTGTATTTTACCTCGTTCCAGACAATCTTCAGGGTGCTTTCCAGGCAGTCATTGATGTCACAAAGCGTTCCGTTTTGTCGAAACAGTAGCCAATATGGTCGCCATAGAAGCCATTTTCATCAAAAAAAGGTCTGCCGAAAGTCTGGATCCGGCGATACTCCCCGTTTTGATTTCGCAGTCTGAATTCGCTTTCGAAGGAAATTTCCGAGGTGTGTGCTAAGCGCAGATCAGAGAGGATTTGTTCTTTATCCTCTGGTGGATGTTTGTCATCCAGCCACCTTCAATATCCTGATCGAAGGAATGCCCGGTAAAATCAAGCCACTTCTGATTGAAATAGTCAAAATTCCCCTGTGAGTCCGTGCGCCAGATAAGAGCAGGTGAGGTCTCGAAAAGCTTGAGGTAGAAGTTTCTTGATTTTTCGAGTGCTTCCAGAGCCTGGTTTTTTTCATCAATAAAGTGTTTCTTTTCCAAGGCGGCGGATATTGCCGGTCTCAGTCTCGTGATCCGGTCCTTGAGAACATAATCCCAAGCTCCCGCTTTCATGCATTCAACGGCAGTCTCTGCATTAATGGCCGCGGAAACCATGATAACGGGCGTCTGCGGACTGTGTTCACGTGCCAGTGCGAGTACATCCAGACCATTGAACGAAAGAAAGTAAAAGTCGGAAAGAATCACGTCTGGACAAAATTCCGACAGCAAAACGACAAGACCCGATTGCGTATGAACGCGTAAAAATTGGCATGCAATGCCAGACCCGCTGAGTTCGCGCTCAATAAGAACCGCATCGGAAGGTGTGTCTTCTACCATGAGGATAGTACAGGCTTTTTTTCATGGAGTCTTTCTCACGCAGAAATTCATTGTGGCTCGTGAAGTAGCATCAGTAGCGCCACAAGCTGAAAACCTGTGGCTATTCCGAATAATTGGGTAGTTAAATGGCACTGTACATTGTAAAGATGATATCTTTGGTTAAAATTAATTTGTCTGTATCTATTTAGATAAGCTTAAGTTTCTTGTTTTCTTTGTCTCCGAATTCTTCATTTCTCGGAATGGAATGTGCTTCTTATTGTAAGCATATCGGTACGTAGGGGAAGATCTTTAGCCATCTGAGCCGAGATATATTGCCAGCGGAATTTAACCAGTGGGAAAAAAGCCAATATTTCTCTATAAGCGAATGTCTGAGGAGACTCGCCGCTACCAGACCCTGGCCGATCGAATTGAGCATTTGGCCAGATGTGCATACACATTGATAGTAGCAAGCTGCTCAGGGACTCCAGCAGGTATTGGAAGGATCTGGAGGTGTATTCCCAAATATGTTAACAGTGTCTTATCCGATGAGACTCATAACGGTTACCTGTATATGAACGATCTGCCGCACCTGTAGTTATTCATGACTGATAAAGGAGCTGAATCTTGAAAAAATTACGCATTCTGATAAACGAGGATATGCCTTCCGACGCGGAACTCCTTGAATATGAAATTCGCAAGGGTGGCTTCGATTTTATATCAACTCGTGTCGATACCCGCGAGGGTTTTCTTGTCGCATTGGAAGAGTTTGCTCCCGACCTCATCATTTCTGACTTTAATCTCCCGAGTTTCAACGGGATGCAGGCCCTTGCCCTGGCACGCGAGCACTCGCCGTTACTACCCCTGATTATTGTTACCGGAGCCTTGAATGAAGAGATCGCCGTTGATTGCATGAAAGCTGGTGCTGACGATTATGTGCTCAAGGACAATCTTAGACGCCTTGTCCCGGCAATCGGCGTTGTCATGGCGAACAGTAAGGCGCGGAATGAGAGAGTGCTTGCAGAGGAGCAATCAGCTGCCTCTGAGCGAAAGATGCGCGCCGTTTTCGAGCATGCCCATGATGCCATCTTTATCTTGCATGAAGGTGTTTTTATCGACAGTAATCCGATGGCGGAAAAAATGTTCGGGGTAGTCAGGAACGATCTTCTCCATCGCTCCCTCTCTGACTTTTATCCGGAAGTGCCGGCCAATGGATTAGGGGTGCAGGACTTGATCCCGGAAAGATCACTGCAGGCACTGGCGGGTACTCCTCAGAACTTCGAATGGCGTTTCCAGAGATTGGACGGATCCGTTTTCGATGTGGATATTGGATTGAGCCCGATCGAGATTGATGGAAGGCTTCATCTCATGGCAATCCTGCGCGATATCACCGAAAAAAAACGCATTGAGGTGGAGTTGCGTGAAAGTGAAAAAAAATACAAAAGTCTTTCCCAGGAATTTAATGCCCTGTTGGATGCGATACCAGATCCCATCCTTCTGCAATCGCCAAGCCTGGAGATAGTCTGGGCGAACAGGTCCGCCACGTCGCATTTTACCGAAGACGCTGAGGATTTGGAAGAGCGGCATTGTTTCAAGCTGCTGCACCAGATATCGGCTCCCCACACGGGATGCCCGGTGCTGGAATGTTTCGATACCGGTATGCCGGCAAAGGGAATTATTCCGATTACTGACCGGGTCTGGGAAATTCGTGCGGTACCGGTCAAGGACGAGAATGGCGCTATCGTGAATGTTATCGAGATCGGTCGTGATATTACCGAGATGAAGAAGCTGGAGCAACAGTTGATTCATTCACAGAAGATGGAGGCAGTGGGGCAACTTGCCGGGGGAATCGCTCACGATTTCAACAATGTGGTCACAGCAATCATTGGCTACAGCAACCTTGTTCTGATGAAACTCCCTGAAGATGATTCTTCACGGCACTTTATGGAACAGATACTCGTCACGGCGGACCGAGCGGCGGAACTGACCCAAGGCCTCCTTACCTTCAGCAGGAAGAAAGCTCTCAATATGCATCCGGTCAAGCTCAATGACATAATTAACGGATTTCGCTCATTCCTGGAGAGGATTATCGGGGAACAGATTGTGATCCGAACGGACCTTTTAGATGAACAGGTTTTTATCTATGCCGATAGTTCGCAAATTGAACAGGTTTTGATGAATCTGGCTACCAATGCCCGCGATGCAATGCCGGACGGGGGAATACTATCAATTTCTTCGGAAATAATAGAGCTGGAGGAGGGTTTCATCAAGGCTCACGGATATGGAGAGCCAGGGAAATACGCTTGCATTATGGTAACCGATACTGGTGTGGGGATGAGTGAGGAAACGGCTAAAAAGATCTTCGAGCCTTTCTTTACCACCAAGGAAGCCGGTAAAGGGACCGGGCTGGGACTTTCAATCGTCTACGGCATTATCAAGGAGCACAACGGGTATATCCTTGCCTATAGCAAACTCGGTACCGGGACAACCTTTAGAATTTACTTGCAGATCATAGAGAGCGTGGAGCAAAGGCCTGAAATACTGCACTACCTTGAACCTCAGGGAGGTCTCGAGACAGTGCTTATTGCCGAGGATGATTCTCCGGTTCGGGAAATTACCGCGAAACTGCTCAGTGGATATGGCTATACGGTTATCGCCGCAGAGGATGGAGATGACGTGTTAAAAAAACATTCTGAAGCTGAAGGTCGCATTGATCTCTTGATTCTTGATGTACTCATGCCCAACAAGGGGGGCCGCGAGGTGGCGGATGCCATAGGCAAACTTTCGCCAGGGATTAAGGTGTTGTTTAATAGCGGCTATCCTCTTGATCTGCTCGTGAACAAAAACATCCTGCCGGATGATGTCAATTTTTTCACCAAGCCGATTGCCCCGAGAGAATTACTTCGCAAGGTCAGGGAGGTTCTTGATAAATAAGGAAGGCTTGTGAACGAACAAATTTGCGTGGTATATCTGCCGGATTATGGTGTCTGCACAGACTGAAGGATGTCGCGGATGATCATTGCGGAAAGTTTCCCCATCCCGGTACTCATGGCATTTGCCAGCCCAGTCGGAGTTCTTTCTGTGAAAGGTTCCGATGCCTGGTATCTTTTCTGAAACAGCAGTCTGTCCACTGATCCCGAGCGTGAAAAATCCAACAGGGTTAGCGACAGTGTAATAATTGCAGTGCGTGTGCCCTCATTATCGACTTCCAGGAATTCGTCAACGCTGCCTTCAAGGACATAACGGGCATCCTCAAGATCACGGTAGGAATAAGCCGCCTTAAACAAACCTGAATTTCGAAGGTCGCGCAGCAGGTAATCGCTTACCATGTCTCCCGGGTTGGTCATCCATCGGTCGCTGGCATAAGTGTCCAGCTGGTATGGCTCGGGCCGGAAAACCATGGATTGGGAGTTGAAGGCCTTTGCAACTGAAAAACGTTCAATTTTTATCGTTTGATCAGAGTGGGCAACCCCCGTGAATTCCGGTGATGGATATTCGAAGGTGTACCTTTTAACAATGGTAGAAGGGGCGTTTCTCTTGATGCATCCGGTGCCGAGAGAAACGGACATGATAAGAATAACTATGAAGGGAAGCAGATTAAATAGTTTCTTCTCTCTCATTCGTATTTCACTAATCGGGTTTCGGGTCATGTTTTTTTACCTCATCGTGCTTTTTACTGCCGCCGTACGGCGGGCGGAGAACTGAAGATCAGGTCTGACGGCGTTTTGTTGACTCTGTCGAGGAGCGTCTGCAGAGTCTCTGATGCCTGCTGAAGATTTTCACTGGTCACCCTGAGTTCCATGGTGATTGCTCGGCTTCTACGGTCAATTCCTTCCACAAGTTGGTTGGCTTTATTTGCGGTGTCCGCAAGCTTAAGAGACTCGACCTCTTTCCTGACCCCTGAGATAAGATTTTTTGTTTCCACCAAAGAGTTTCTTGCTTCTGTCAGGATATCATCTAACGTGCCTTCCGTTACTGTCTGGTCTATTTTGGCAACGGTTCTTTCCATGCTTGCCGAGGTGGATTCGAGGTTTATCATGATGTTGTTCATTTTCTTGCCCGCGAGAAGGTTTTCCGTAGCCTTGCCGACCGATTTGAACTGATCGAAGAGGCCTTCAAAATCGATTTTCCTGATGTTCTGAAGAACCTCGTCGACTCCGGAAAGGAGCTGACGCAGTTCCGAAGGTCGCGATGGAATAATGGGATATTCCGCAGCGAAGTTGATGTCAGGGGCGAAGTCGGGGTCTCCTGGTTTTTTTCGGTCCAGTTCAATAAAAACTATTCCAGTGATACCGGCTGTTTTGAGCTGAGCTACCGTGTTCTGCTGCAGGTCTCCCTCCAGTTCGACCTTCATTACCACTTCCACGAGCTTGTAGTCGGGGGCAACCCGGATCCTTTCCACCCTTCCCACATCCACACCTCGGTACTTGACGCTGGAATCCATCTGTAATCCTTGGACTGATTCATCGAAAAAAGTTACGTAAGTGGCGCCTTTTTGAAAATATTTCGATGCGCCGATCCAGACAATGATTCCTGCGCCGATGATAATGCCGCCCATCACAAAGAGTCCGATAAAAAACTTCGAGGTTTTTCCTGGCATCGTAATTATGCTCCTCTGGGATTGCCCCCGGCCGGAATTCTGTTGAAGAAATTAGTGACTCGCGGGTCAGATGAAGATTCCTTCAATTCCCGAGGGTCGCCTACGGCGATTATTCCTTTTGCTTCTTTATCAAGCATAACGATACGGTGGGCAATAGAAAAAAGTGAATCCAGTTCGTGGGTTACAACAACCATGGTAGTTCCGAGTCCTGAATTGATCTGCTTCATAAGAATGTCCAGTTCGGCTGAAGTAACCGGGTCGAGACCTGCGGAAGGCTCATCAAAAAAAAGGACGGTTGGGTCGAGAGCCATGGCGCGAGCCAGGCCGGCCCTTTTTTTCATTCCTCCCGAAAGTTCTGATGGGAGGTGGTTCTCGAACCCGGTCAGGTTGACCATACTTAATTTCATGCGTACGATCCTGTCAATGTCTTTTCTGCTAAGGTCGGTGTACTCTTCCAAGGGCAGCGAAACATTCTCTGCCAGTGTCATGGACCCGAAAAGGGCGCCTGACTGGAAGAGTACGCCGATATCTTTCCGGATTGTTTTCAGGGCGGTTTCGTCATCTGTGGCTACGTCGATTCCGTTGATGAGTACCCGACCGGCTGTCGGTTTAAACAAGCCGAACATGTGTTTCAAAAGGGTTGATTTGCCGCAGCCGCTTCCCCCGAGAATTACCAGAATTTCACCCTTCATGACCTGGAAGTTTACGTCACGGAAAATGATGTTTTCCCCATACTGTGCAGTAAGGTTTTCAACAACAATAATCGGTGTATTCTTCGGTGTGGTCACAAGTTTGCCTTTCGGTGCAGAGTTTCGGCTGTGGCGATTCCTGGTCTACAGTGTCCGGTGGATAAGGGAGCAATCAGTTCATTTTCCGTTCACATCGTGAAGCAGGACACACATAGGACCAGACGGTCTGCAGGAGCCTGTCGGACTAAGGGTAAATCTGCTGCAAATCCCTCTGGACAGTCCATATTTCGCTGTTTTTTGGGCAATAGAACAACTGTTACCCTGCAAAATCGACAAAATCTGTCCTCGCCCAGCCGAATTTCGCGTCGATTCCCTAAGTCCGGCTGGCTCCTAGCGGATGTAATAGAATATGATCGCAAAGAGAGAGTCTGCGACGATTATGAGAAAAAGTGCCGCGACCACTGCTGATGTGGTGTATTTGCCCACGGCTTCTGCTCCTCCCCGGACGCAGAAGCCTCTTTGGCAGCCGATTCCTGCGATGAGTATGGCAAAGACCACTGTTTTGAAGAGGCTGGAGACAATATCAAAGATACTGATGCTCTTAATGGTCTGGGTAACATAGGTAAAAACAGTCAGGTCGAATCCGAGAACTCCGACCGTCATCCCCCCGAGGATACCGAACAGATCTGCGTAGAGAGTCAGGAGCGGCATTACCAGCATGGCAGCAAGAACTTTGGGAAGGGCAAGAAAACGGGTCGGATTGAAGCCCATGGTAACCAGAGCGTCAACTTCCTCGTTAACCATCATGGTGCCTATTTCGGCCGCAAAGGCAGACCCGGAGCGTCCCGCAAAAATAATTGCTGTGATGATGGGGCCTAGTTCCCTGACCATGCCAAAACCCACGAGAGAGGCGACATACAGATTTGCGCCGAATTGTTTGAGCTGGAGAGATGACATGAAAGCGATGATCATGCCGAGGAGGAAACTAAGGAGGGCAACGATGGGCAGTCCGTCCTGTCCGGCCCGTTTTACATAGAAATAGAAATCTCCCCAGCGAACAGAGCGGGGGTTGAAAAATGATTGGAAGAGTGCTACCAGCAGGTCTCCGAGAAAGGTCAGCAGGCTGACGAAATCTCTTGAAACCGTTAAACTCGCTTCACCGACTTGTTCTAGGAGAGTATCTGCTGCCTTTTCCGGGGGAAGGGGGGCCTTCATAGCCAAACGGTCAATTAACCCGAGAATTCCCCGAATTTCTTCGCTCATGTTTTCATAGGAGCAAGGGATAGAAGCCAGTGCCGAGTAGTGTTCCATCTCCAGTAGGGCCAGAGCTCCCGCGCTGTCGAGGTAGTCAATTCGTCCCAAGTCAATGGTTAAAGCGGAAGGCTTCAGTTTTTCGAAGATCGATCTGATTTCTGACTGAATGGCCGTCATGGTCTGGAAAGACATCTGACCTGACAGGCTGAGATGTAAAGCACTTCCCGCTGCTCCGGTAGGTGTTATGGAAAAGTCATGGTTTATTTCCTGGTGTCTATTCATGGCGTGCTGGTAGCTTGACTGTTAAAGTCCATGGACATGAACTGCGATTCGGTGATTCCGGATTGACGCAAAAACACGGAATCAATACCAATAACGATCACTCCCAGAAGTTTTTCACTGCCAATAAGGGGGACACAGATAATATATACTTTTCCTCCACTTTGGAGATAAAGGCTTGATGTAAAAGTTCTTTTTTTCTGAAGGACGTTTGATACGACTTGATAGTTGCCGTAGTTCTGGCTGCCGGAGAATGATTCTTGTGTTCTGTTCGTGATGTTCACCCCATGGTTGTCCAAGAGCGCCAGGGAGAAGGGGCAACTGGCACCCGGTCCATTCAGTTGCGCATAGAAACTATCGAGAATTGATGTTATTTTCTTACGTCTTTTCTTGTGGATATTTTCAGCGAGTTCAGGAATGAAAAGATCAAGGTTGGTCTGAATTCGTGTCTTGAGCGAGAGGGTCGCGGGGCTTAGGGAGGGTTCGTCAGGCCGGCACCCGAAGGCAAACGCAAGAATAAATGCGAGAAGTGTTACGGCATGAATCAAGGGAATGATTCGACGGGCAGATTTTGGCTTGCTTTCATTTCTCATGAAAAACCATACGATATCAATCACCGATTTTCAGAATTTGTGCACTAAAATCTCCGGCAATCATTTTCAGCCGGCTTTGCTACGCAAGCTCTCTGGCTCCGGTGCTACGCGGCGTATCCCTTCCGAAACGAAAACTAAGTATAGCAAGGATTGCCCTTTTGACAAAGAGAAAGGTTGGAAATTACATAAGGTAGCGAATCGTGACGCGCGATAAGTATCTGTTCCAAATCAGATGGGAGGAGTCGATTCAGGTGCCTCAGGTGCCTGTGTAGCTTGTTAACTAGTTTTCATCCGGAAATAGCAAAATAGTGCTATCCCCCGTTGGGCTGGGGCTTTCTCGGAGTCTCTCGTAGGGCTTCATGGCACAACAGCGACAGCAAGGAAAGCTCCTGATGCCGGCAGGTTGCCCGATCAGTGTCTCGGGTGGCGACCGATTACGAGAGGCTTTGGGGTAGTCCCAGCCCAGCCCCTGTTGGGACTTCCCGGATTATTTAAGGTATTTTTCTATTGCCCTGTTATGTTCTTCCAGGCTTGCTGAGAAATGGTGCGTACCGTCTTTTCGAGCTACGAAGTATAGGTAGTGTGTCTGAGCGGGAAAGAGCACTGCTTCAATAGATTCTTCTCCGGGGTTGCCGATGGGGCCAGGGGGGAGACTCTGTATGCGATAGGTGTTATAAGGCGTATCGCGGAGTATGTCCTGCTTTGAAATTTTGCCGGCAAAGGCACGGATGCCGTATACGGAAGTAGGATCGCTCTGCAGCGGCATGCTCTTTTTCAGGCGATTAAGAAAAACCGAAGCGATAATGGGACGTTCCGCCGGAACGACAGCTTCTTTTTCAATCATGGAAGCAAGGGTGATGACTTCCCGGTCAAGCAGTCCGAGGCTTTTCGCCTTTTGGGAGTATTTGAGGTTATACGTTGAGCGGAATTGTGATACCATCTCTTTGATAAGGGCAGCCGCATCTGTGCCCGGTTTGATGGTGTAGGTCCGGGGTGAGAGATATCCTTCGACACTCTTTGCAGGGATTTGCAGTTCATTGAGGAGTGTGTGGTTGAAGCACTGCCTGAGGAAGTTCTCTTTGGAAAATATTCTCCGATTATCGAGCAGTTCGGCAATCTGGTAGATGGAATACCCTTCGGGGACGACAAATCGGACTTCGAAGACGTCGCCATTGACAAGCTTTGACAATATTTCCACTGGGGGCATGTCGTCGCTGAATCGGTAGGTACCGGCCTGAATCTTTCCGTCGGCTTTTTCGAGTCTTGCATAGAATGAGAAGAGCGCAGCACTTCCGATAATGCGGGATTCCTCAAGCTCTTGGGAGATTTTCTTCATGGTATATCCGGAAGAAAAATCGAAGACCTTTACGAGGTGGCCGTTTCCGTAGGGAGTGGCAAGAAAATGAAGATAGAAACTGAGGGAAAGTGCCAGGAAAATGAGTGCAGCGAGAAGCACTCCTACCCAAGGTTTGACTTTTACCGTATACTTTGGTATCCGGGAAATAATGATTGAAAAACGATCCTTGAATTCTCGTAACATGGGGATGTATTTGTAGGGTATCTTGTCATTCATGTCAAGCTGGAACACCGTTGCTTGACAAGGTTTGTCTTTGTTGTTACAAAAACTTTCGTAAGAAAATACTTGCTGTCATGATCAAGAAGATCAGAGGAGATTTCCGTGGAACTGAATACGCTGGATGACATTCTGGAATTTGCGTTGGAGAGGGAAGACGCTTCCTATCGGCTGTATCTGAACGCTGCAAAAATATCTACCAATACTTCGGCGCGGAAAATATTTGAAGAATTGGCGGAACAGGAGAAGGGGCACAAAAGGTTGCTCCTCAACCTTGATAAGGAAAAAATATCGAATTATACTTTCCGTAAAGTACCCGACCTCGGTATCAGTGAATATCTGGTTGATATGGCGTATCATGATTCGATGACATATCAGGAAATTCTGATCTATGCGATGAAAAATGAGGAGAAGGCAACACGTTTTTACCTTGAGGCTGAAAAGATGACGGATGACCCTGAGTTGAAAAGACTTCTACAGATGATGGCCAACGAGGAGCAGAAGCATAAGTTCCGGCTTGAATCGCTCTATGAGGAAAAGGTGCTGACGGAAATGTGAACTCTGCGCCACGCGGATTGATACAGTAAGGGCCTTGGAAAGGCCCTTTTTTTATGCCTTGAATTTGCTTTCTGTCCCGCTTCTGAGTCGCTTGATGTTTTCGTGATGTTTTAGTATCACAATGACCGAGATTGCGACGGACATGGCAACGATGATAGGGTTCCGGTAGATGAGAGTGATAAGTAGCGGTATGACTGCTGCTGCTGTTATCGAGGCGAGAGAGACATATCTCCACGAGGTCAGGACAATGATAAAGACGCCCAATGCCCCTACTACCGCAAGGGGGGCGGTGGCAAGAAAAACTCCCAAGGCTGTGGCGACACCTTTCCCTCCTTTGAAGCGAAGGAAAACGGGAAAGATATGCCCAAGGAAAGCTGCGATACCGATCAGTGCAATCCACTCGCCGGGGAGTTGGAGTGCCTTTGCTGCCAAAACCGGGAGCAGACCCTTGAGACAGTCCCCAACCAGCGTCAGAAGGCCGACTTTTCGTCCCAGGGTCCGGTAGACGTTCGTCGCACCGATATTGCCGCTGCCTTGAGTACGGATATCCACACCACCGAATGCTTTTGCCAGAAGAAGGCCGGTGGGGATGGACCCGATACAATAGGAACAGAGGAGAAGAATACTGTTGGTTACCATTATTATCGCTCCGAAAAGAAGTGTGCGGTTTTTTGGATTAAGGAGTTAGTGGCAATGAAGGGAAATCGCACAGATTCGCCCGGATCTCCCAAGTCTTGTGCCGGAAAAGCTTCACAAGGAGAAAAACTTCCGCTCCTTCTGTTCTGCTATGAGAATGAGCGCCGCGGACAGAAAAAGGATATCTCTCAAGATTGCAATCCATGCTGAGGTTTTTTCCCCACCCTGGCGGAAACAGCCGCAGTCGATATCAAGTCCACGCATGATGGTGGACGCAAGAAGAGCGATGAAGAGAATATTCATGGTGGCAACGATGCCCGCAGATGCCCGGACTCTATAGCCGATGATGAGAAGTGTCCCGCAAATCAGCTCGACCCATGGGATCGTAGCCGCAACCAGATAGTTAAAAAAATACGGGAGCAGCTTGTAGGCGGCTACAGAGCCGGCGAAAGCTATGGGATCCCGAACTTTTAGAAAACCTGCATAGACGAAGACGAGACCAAGTCCAACACGAAGGGTCAGGAGGAAATAGCGTTGTGCATTCTTCCTTATCCTCATTGGTTTGCTCCTTCAATGGGGAGACCGGCATCTTTCCATTCGGGATATCCCCCGTCGAAGATGAGGATCTGACGGAAGCCCTTTTGTAGCAACCTGTTACCCACGTCCTTGCTATCGTGGCAACCGTATCCGCTGCAGTAAATTACCAGGTTTGTTTCGTACGGCACTTTTTCCATGAAAGCCTGCAGGTCTGAATCGAGAGCGGCTAGAGGAAGGGAGGTCGCCCCTTGAATGTGGCCCCGGGAATAGACGGAACTTTCCCGCGCATCGATAAACACAGCTTCTTTTTTATCATGCAGCTCTTTAACCTGTGCGAGTCCGGCCGGGATAAGTACGGCGGCCGGGCTGGCGGAGATTTTCGGTGCAGGGGTACCTTCTGAAAGCTTTCCGGTATAGACGTCCCGGAGCAGACGATAGTTCCAGATGATTCCGATCGTGACGGCGAGCAGAACGATGACCGTCATTTCGAAAAAAAGCTTTTTGTGAGTAGATACCATGAAGTTCCCAGTGTATTACTGCAAAATGTACAACGGAAAGCTAGTACCATGTAACACCTAAAATCAACCCCCCCCTCAATCCCCCCTTGTCAGGGGGGAAGCCTTTAAGTCTCCCCTGTCAAGGGGAGGTTTGGAGGGGTTGCATGCGAAAAAACATCTATTACAGGCTCCTAGGGTTCATTCAAGACGCACTGTTTGTCATCCTTGTTGCAGTACCGAACGACGTTGACCTCTTCCGTGGTGATCAGTCCACCGCTCATCATCTCATCGATCATCGGCATCGCTTTGTCCAGTTTCGTCTGGCTTGCGACAACTTCAATAATCAGGGGAAGATCGGATGAAAGACGAAGAATTTTGTCCGTGTGATAGAGGCTGTGGGCACCGAATCCTGCTACCCCGCGCAGAACGGTCGCGCCGGCGAAGCCCTCTTTGATTAAATAGTCAATCAACGCTTCATACAATGGCTTTCGGCCGTATTTATCGCCCTCGCCAATGAAAATTCGCATGAGGATTTTTTCCCCGAAAAATTTGGGCATGGTTTCCTCCCTAGAGATAGCGGGCTGTGATTATTCCCAGCCAAGTAAATAACAGGCAAACCAGTACGCTTAACAATACATTTGCAAAAGCGGTGACGAAGCTTCCTTCCTCCAGCAGCCGGAAAGTTTCGTAGCTGAAGGTTGAGAAGGTGGTTAGACCGCCGAGAAAACCGACGGTGAGGCCGATGCGGAGCGTGGGGGGGATCAGGACACTTCGGAGGCCGAATTCCATCAGCAGCCCGATGATGAATGCTCCCGTGATATTAACGACAAAAGTCCCGTAGGGGAAGTTACGTCCCAGAAGAGTGTACACCCAACCGGAGAGGAAATAGCGCGACAAACATCCCAGACCGCCACAGACTGCCACTGCAAGTGCAATTTCCATTGGTCCTCACTGATAATCCTGGCTAACGCGTGTTTTGGAGTGCTGTAGGGCACAGCGAGAAATACGATCATTCTACTGTTTCCAGCACGGTGACTCCTGAATTTTCACAAACTAGCCTGAAAAAAGCCCAATGTCAAGGGATTGGAATTGTCGGCTCGGACAATTTCCCTGCCGGTAGAATTGACCTGGCGCGACTTGACACTCATACTTTTCAGCTTCAGACTAGGACAGTGTTTGTTCGTTATTATTCAATTTTGGAGGGAAGATGATTCAGTGTGCAGAAGACCTTAATGCGAGACTTGGCCTCGAAAAACACGGAGGGTGGCTACTATCGCAGAACCTACCGTTCGGAAGAATCACTAACGGCGGAAAGTCTTCCGGAACGCTTTTTGGTTGGCGAACGTTCCCTTTCCACGTTGTGGTCAAAGCGGGCAGCTGGTTTTGGGCGACACTTGAAAAAACGGAAAGTTTTACACTGGTTGGCTGCACCGTGTCTCCCGGTTTCGATTTCAGAGATTTTGAACTGCCTGACAGGGGAGAGTTGTTCAGGTTGTTTCCTGATAATGCAGAGATCATCGAAATGCTTACCCGGCGGCTTTTCTGCGGAGGGGCGGGAAACGATAATGTCTTGAATTGGAAAAAGAGTTTGTGAACCCTGAAAAATGTACAAAAATGTAACAGGAAGAATTATAAGCCATTTTCCGGTTCGGCGAGGGAAAGGTCTTTGAGCCGAAGAATTTCAATTTTCAATGTGCCCGGAGGGGGGATCAGGCGGCTGAAGTAGTCGATGGAGTGAAAGTGGCGCGAGTTCTTTGGCGGCTCTTTTGAGCTGGACAGGCCCACATGGAAAAGGTAGCGGATCCCAAACAGCGCTGCTGTCGACAAATTCGTTTCACTGTCTTCACCGAGCATGGTTCTGAGAGGGTCGAAAGGGATTTTCTGCTGCAGCTTTCCCCAAAAAGCTGGATCTTCTTTTGGCAGTCCCAGGTCATGGGCGGAAATAATCCCGTCGAAATAAGGGCCAAGGCGTGTGGACCGCATTTTCAGGGTAAGGGTTTTGCTGTGGGCATTTGTGACAAGATGGATGCCCTTGTTGTGATGACGCAGGAAAAGCAAAAACTCGACCACATAAGGATGAACTGCTATCAGATGGTCCACTTCCCTTTTCAGTAGGGGGATGTCCAAGCCAAGATGCTTTGACCAATAGTCCAGATCAGTCCAGTTGAGGGTGTTTTCCTGCGACTTGAAGAGCCGGTAGAGGTGCTCTTTGGCCTCGGCAAGGGCAATGCCATGTTTCCCTGCAAAGGTCTTCGGGACATGTTCGAGCCAGAAATGGTCATCGAAGTGTCGATCCAGCAGGGTACCGTCCATATCCAGAAGGACGGTGTCGATATCGTTCCAGTCTAATTTCATGGGGTGCTGCGAACGGATGGCATGGCTGATTTTCCGGTTGTGCAGTCGCTGATGGAAAGTCGTCGATTCGTCACAGTGCCAGACTCACGATGAACTTTTTGATCTCTCGCAGTTCGGCATCGAGAACTACGCACCGGGATGGAAGCTTTTCGATGCCGGCAAGCGACGCGGGTCTCTCGGGAGGCTGCCCCGTAGCGATGATTACCGCCTCTTCGAACTTGGCCGGATGAGCAGTTGCCAGGCAGATAAGCGGGAGATTGCGGTCGCGGTGATCTTGGGCTGCTTTTACCCCGACAGCGGTATGGGGGTCAAGCAGGTAGCCGGTTTCTTGATAAAAGGAAGCAATCGTTGCAAGGGTTTCCTGACGATCTACTGACTGTGACAGAAAATCAGAGGTTACAATCTTCCGTTCTTCGGGGCTGAAATTCAGCCGGCCGGTTTTTGAGAATTCATCGATTGCTTCACGGACCCTACGTGGGTTTTCATTGTAGAGGAAATAGAGGTATCTTTCGAAATTTGATGCAACCTGGATGTCCATGGACGGTGACAAGGTCGGCACCACGGTCCCGAGCGAATAGTCTCCGTGTAACACGAAGCGAGTCAGGATATTATTCTCGTTCGTGGCCAGCAACAACTGGCTTATGGGGAGTCCCATGCGTTTTGCAACGTATCCGGCAAAGATGTCACCGAAATTGCCGGTCGGCACCGAGAAAATCACCCGCTGATCGAGACTTTCGCTGACCTTGAAGTAAGCATAGAAATAGTAGACAACCTGTGCGAGGACCCGCGCCCAGTTGATGGAGTTTACCGCCCCGAGAGCATGTTGCTCCTTGAAAGTCAGATCATTAAAGAGGGCCTTGACCATATTCTGGCAGTCGTCAAAAGTACCTTTCACGGCAATGTTATGAACGTTGGCGTCAAGTACCGTTGTCATCTGGAGTGCCTGGACAGGCGAAGTCTTTCCGTGAGGGTGGAGGATGAAGATGGCAATATTCTCCTTGCCGCGAACACCATAGATAGCCGCACTTCCAGTGTCTCCGGAGGTGGCTCCTACGATGTTCATTTTCTGGCCGCTTTCCTTCAGGAGGTATTCAAAAAGGTTGCCGAGGAGTTGCAGCGCCACATCTTTGAAGGCCAGGGTTGGCCCGTGGAACAGTTCGACGATGTTGACACCATCTTTGTTGACGACCGGGGTGATCTCGGGGTGGTCAAAACTGTCATAGGATCGATCGATGAGATTTTTCAGCTCGCCGGAAGGGATATCGTCACAGAACATGGATATAATTTTGAATGCCAGATCACGATAGGAAAGGTCCTGCAATTCTTCCAGTTGTCGGGAATTGAGCTGGGGGATTTTTTCGGGAAGAATAAGCCCTCCATCCGTGGAGAGTCCCATCATGACTGCGTCTTTAAATCCAATAGGTTCTATGCCGCCTCTGGTGCTGATATATTTCATCGTCTTTCCTCATTTCCTTTCTCGTGGAAGCTTGTAACTGTGCAAGTCTAGCAGTAAAGAAGGGAAATGTGAAGAGGTTTGCTCCATTGTAAGGTGGTGCCTGCTGACGCCTCCGGGAGGAAGACCTTTTGTGTCATGAACGCCCTTGTTTACAAATTGCGGGCGGATGGGGTATCCTTTCGGAATAAATGATCGAACACTGAGGAATTCATGTCATCCCGTATTAAGATACTTCCCGAAAATCTTACCAATAAAATTGCCGCCGGTGAAGTCGTTGAGCGCCCGGCATCGGTAGTTAAAGAGCTGGTGGAGAACGCCCTGGACGCTGGAGCCAGCGAGATTGTTGTCGAGTTTCAAGACGGCGGCAAACGTCTGATCAAGGTCAGCGACAACGGTTCCGGAATGTCCCGAGAGGATGCTCTCCTTGCGCTGGAGCGACATGCAACCAGCAAAATAGCCTCGGATGACGATCTTCTTTCCATCTCGACCCTGGGTTTTCGGGGAGAGGCATTACCGTCCATTGCTTCCGTTTCGCGCTTTACCCTTGCTTCGCGGGAAAAAGGGACGATCGAAGGCACGGAAATTTATGGCGAGGGTGGCAGGATCAAAGAAGTGAAGGCCTGTGGAATGGCTGAGGGAACAGTTCTCGAGATCAGGAATCTTTTTTTCAACACCCCGGCCCGATTGAAATTCCTGAAGAGCAAAGATACCGAGGCGGGACATGTGGCTGACCAGGTTACCCGTCTGGCTCTTTCTCGGCCGGATGTTCGCTTCTCATGTGTCAGTGATGGTCGGACCCTGTTCCGGGCACTCAATGGTGATATGGTGGAACGTGCCGCTTCGCTGCTCGGCCGTTCGCTGGCCGCGGACCTCTTTCCGGTTGACCGGCAAGACAAGGGCCTGCAGTTGAGTGGGCTGGCCGGGAAGCCCGAGTGCAGCAGATCGGCTGGTTCGCATCTCTATACGTTTGTGAATGGGCGCTTTGTTCGTGACAGGGTTTTTCATCATGCGGTTTTACAGGCCTACCGACGCTTTCTTGAGAGGGGACGGTATCCTGTGGCGGTACTCTTTCTTTCGATACCTGCCGGGGATGTAGATGTGAATGTTCACCCAACCAAGCACGAGGTCCGCTTCAGGGCCCAGTCCACCGTGCATGAATTCATTGTTTCATCCCTGGAGAACATGCTGCAGTCCACTCCCTGGATCCGGAAGTCTCCTGTTGTAGGCATTTCCCCTGAAATACCTTTGAGCTCGCAGAGCAAAGAGAGAGTCGAATCAGTTCGAGAGGCCTTGAGTCGCTACCGGCCGCAGTTGGCTCCGGAAAACACGCAGAAAACTCTTTTTCACACGGGAAGGACGATTACCGTTAGTAAAGAGGTTATCGAAGAGACGGTACTGGAAACAGGGTCCGGTTTTTTTGCTTCACTGACCGTGCTGGGTCGCTATCTGGATGAATATCTTCTCTGTCAAGATGGTGAGGATCTGCTGATAATCGACCAGCATGCAGCCCATGAACGGGTGGCGTTCGAGCGCCTCAAAAAGCAGTTTTCCGCGGGTACGGTGGAGTCCCAAGGGCTCCTTTTCTCCGAGGTGTTGGAGTTCTCACATGCGGAAGCCGCCTTGGTGGCGGAGCATGCGACGGTATTTCGACAGCTTGGTTTTGATCTGGAGGATTTTGGCGGACAGACCATGGTATTGAAGGGTGTACCGCGCATTCTCGTCAAGAGTAACCATGTGCGGGTTCTCAGAGATATCGTTGAGGAACTTTCGGTACTCGGTAGAAGTCGTACCGTTACTGACATCCAAGAGGATATCCTGATGAGGATTGCCTGTCACTGTGTTGTACGAGGCAGACAGGTCCTTTCGGAACCGGAAATCGCAGCCCTTCTCACCGCACTGGATTCCATCGGCTTTGCCAGTAATTGTCCTCACGGCAGGCCGGTTCTCAAAAGGATCAGCCGTACCGATATTGAGAAGATGTTCAAAAGGATCTGAGTAATGCCGGGAAAACAGGGTATCAAACTTGTAATAGTGCAGGGTCCGACTGCGTCTGGGAAAAGCGAACTGGCTGTCCGGCTTGCGGAGCAGTTTTCCGGCGAGATAATTAATGCTGATTCCATGCAAGTGTATCGGTCCATGGATATCGGAACGGCCAAGCCTTCGGCAGACCAGCGTCGGCGGGTTCCCCATCATCTGCTTGACATTGTTGACCCGGATCAGACGTTTTCCGTAGCTGATTTCTGCCGGGAAGCGGAGGCGATAATTTCGGACATCGCTCGGAGGGGGAAGAACATTATTGTCTGTGGAGGGACCGGCTTGTATATCCGGGCCCTGACAAAAGGCTTGATGGACTCTCCCGCTGGTGATGCGGCTCTCCGGAGCGAATTCAAGGACCTGGCCATCCGGGAGGGGAACGGGGCACTGCATCGTCGTCTTGCCGAGGTCGATCCCGTATCTGCAAAGCGTATTCATCCTAATGACCAGTTTCGCATCATCCGGGCCCTCGAGGTCTGCCAGCTGACAGGGAGACCCATTTCCGAGCTGCGTGGTGAGCATCAATTCGGAACGTTACGTTATGACTACCGTAAAATCGGCCTGTCCATGGACAGGGAATCGTTGTATAGAAATGTTGACAACCGTGTAGATTTGATGATAGGACAGGGCTTCCTTGAGGAGGTCAAAGCTCTTCTTGCGGCTGGTTACTCGTCAAACCTCAAGCCGATGCGCTCTCTTGGCTACCGTCAGCTGTGCAATTATCTTGAGGGCGATATACCTTTTGAGGACGTAATTCAATATATTAAGAGAGATACACGTCGTTATGCGAAACGCCAGTTGACCTGGTTCAATCAGGATCCGGAAATTAAATGGATTGAATATCCCGAAAATGTTGCTATTATTGAGCATATTGTAAATGATTATTTTGATTAAAAGGAGAGGGGCATGGCGAAAGCACCGTTCAATATTCAGGATCAGTACCTGAATCAATCAAGGAAGGAACGAATCAAGGTTATCGTATATCTGATGTCGGGAGAAAAGATGGAAGGTCATATCAAGTCCTTTGACAACTTTTCCGTTCTTCTGGAGATCAAGGGAGATATCCTGATATATAAGCATGCTATCTCTCATATAACATCGGTTGATGGAAGCTTCAAGCTGCACCAGTAACACCCGCTTCAAAGGTACAAAGGGACCCGGTAAAGCATGATCAATCCTGTGAAGGAAAGATCTCTTTTAAGGGTTCTTTTTTATTTGAGTGTCACAGATGTCCGGTATGTTGCCAGGGCAAGACAGAAGTTATTGCCAACGTTTAGATTTTGCAGGACAGGTGCGATGTTTGATTGATGTCTCATTTTGTTGGCCTTGAGGAGAAATACCGCATCATTGCAGAGGCAGAGATGCGGCAAGAGCAGTTGTATATCCGCTTGAATTACCTCGAAAAACAGGAATTGTTTACTATGGAAGCAGGGATTACGATAGAAAAAGTCGAAACGGGAAGCATCGCTGAAGAGCTCGAGATAGCTCCCGGCGACAGATTGTTGGCTATCAATGGCTTTCCAATTCAGGATATAATCGATTTTGGTTACTATTCGGGCGAGGAGGAACTTCTCCTTGAAATTGAGAAAGCGGACGGTGAGATCTGGGAAATCGAGCTGATGCGGGAAGAGGGGGAATCTCTCGGCCTACTGTTTGAGTCCCCCACGCCGTACAATTGCTCGAATTCTTGTCTTTTCTGCTTTGTCGACCAGTTACCGAAAGGGCTTCGGCGCTCTTTATACGTGAAAGATGAGGACTTTCGGCTTTCTTTCCTGTACGGCAATTTCGTTACCTTGTCTTCCCTTAATCGAGAAGAAGTTCGCAGGATCTGTGAGCAGCGACTCTCCCCCCTTTACATCTCTGTCCACGCCACTGAGCCTGATCTTCGGGCGAAACTTTTGGGAAACAAAGAGTGTCCACCAGTGCTCGATCTGCTTACGGAGCTTGCTTCATCCGGGATCTGCATGCATGCCCAGGTAGTACTGTGCCCGGGTCTGAATGACGGTATCCATCTTGAACAGACCGTTCGTGATCTTGCCGCACTTTTCCCACAGGTCGCTTCCCTCGCCGTCGTTCCCCTGGGTCTTACCCGGTTTCGAGATTTACTGCCAAAACTGCGCCCTGTTACCGCTGAATATGCTTCTGAATTCCTCGCAACATGGCAGTCCCGGGCTCGCGAGCTTGCTGTACAGCTTGGTGCGCCCTTTCTCTTCTTTGCCGATGAGTTCTACCTCAAGGCGGCAAAATCCTTTCCGTCGCTCGCTGAATATGGGGATCTTCCCCAAATCGAGAATGGTGTCGGAATGATCCCGCTGTTCCTCGATGAAGCCGAAACTGTCCTGGAGGGCGCAGAGCCCCTGTGCGGAGGGGTTGCTGTGGTGATAACCGGTGAATCGCCCTACTCGTATCTTGCTGATTATCTTCGTAGGCTTGCTGAAAAGACCGGGACTACGTTCCGGGTTATTCCCGTAAAAAACACTCTGTTCGGTGACAGTGTTACCGTTGCCGGGCTTGTTTCTGGAAGGGATATCCTTGAGATAGTGAGAGGCGGGGGCTTGTTGGGTGCAGATGTAGTCTTGATACCTGATGTGATGCTTAAGGAGGGTGAAGGGGTCTTTATCGATGATGTTACTCTCGTCGAGCTTCGAGATGCCCTTGGCGTCCGGGTAGAGGTTTGCGAAGCGACCCCTGCAGGTCTCTATGATACTTTGAAGCGTTGCTTTTCCACCTGAAGCGAATCATCTCTTCTTTTTCATTTCCAGTTCCAAATCCAGTTTTTTAAGCCGTTCCATATCCTGCCGCAAATCGGTATTTTCCTTTGTGAGTGAGGCATTCGCACTTGTGAGTGAAGCATTCGAATTTTTGAGGTTTTTTACCGCTCTATCCAATTCGGCCTTTTCCTCCAGAGTTATATCATAAGCATCTAACAGACCTTTCAATGTGGTTGCATGGGCGCTCCAGCTGCTCGTTTTGAATTTGTTCAATATGGTGACCAGGTCTTTACCTGCCTTCTCCGTTGCAATTTTCTGTTGGCCTGCTTCCAGCTCAAGAAGTGCGAGCCGAAAATATGCTTCATCGGTTATTCCTGCAACAGCTGGTTTGGCGGTGATTTCAGTGAGTGTTTTTTTCGCTGCTTCGGATCTTTTGTTTTCCAGAAAATATTTTGCGAGGATAAGTTTTTGGTGCTGTAGATTGACGTTGGGATCTTCCTTCCGGATGATTGCACAGCCGCTCAGTCCTGTGATAATGGCGATACCTACAATAAATGTTTTCATCGGGCTCTCTTTCTGCGGTCGATAAAATAGTTGCTGCCTGCCTCTCCTTTAGCAAAATCCTTGATTTCTGCGGCTGACTTGGCAATTTTGACTGCTGAATCGTACTCACCTTGCTGGCACATGACCACAGCAATCGATATGGTCATGATGGGGAATATCCGGTTTACACCGTATCGGTCAGGTCCCTCGATGTGTCCCAACTTGAGGTCCTCCGGGGTATAAAACTGTGGGATTTCGTCCGTGAAGGCATTAATAACTGCCTGGCAGACCTCATCGACTTTATTGGCTGCGACGATCATGATGAAATCATCACCGCCGATATGTCCCACAAAAGCATTTTCATCCGCATTCCGCTGCACCGCTTCGTAAATGACTTCGCCGGCCATCTTGATCAGGTCACTTCCCCTGACGTATCCGTACCTGTCACTGTATGCCTTGAAATTATCGAGGTCGGCGTAGCATACAGCGAAAGGTTCCCCTGTTTGGAGCTTCTTGGTGAGAATTCTCTCAATTGCAATGTTGCCGGGAAGACGTGTGAGAGGGCTTGCATCGAGGCTGATTTGTTCGAGGATTTTTAGCCGTTTAGCCATTCTGGTAAAATCTTCTGCAAGATCACCGATTTCATCTCCTGGCGGGATGTCGGGATCAAAATCGAAATCACCTTCTGCTATTGAGTGTGTGGCACGCTTTAGTTTTTTAATAGAGGAAGAAATGGTGATCAGAAAAAAGGCCATTACGCTTAATGCGAGCACAAAGCCCATGGAGGATAACAACAAAGTCCATTGTACTGTTGTTTCTCGTTTCAGGTCGGCTTTTTCCAGTTTTTCATTCAGAACTACCTGTTGGGATTGGGAAAGGGCCTCGATCGAGGAATTAACTTTTTCAGCAGTACTTTTCAGGAGAGTTATATCTTCGGACTTTTCTTGGAAAAGGATCGCCGCTTTACTGCTGAAGTCACGGTAGTTGCGGACAATGTCATCCAGCAGTGGTCTGGAAACAGTTTTGCCTAGTGTTTCAATGTCAGAGTTGAATTCTTTTTGCCGTTGGTCGAACAGTTGTTTGAATTCAGGTGATTTTAGTACTGAGAATTTGGCCGCACTTCTTTCTTGGGCTTGAAGTGAGTCACGGAGATTTTCCGTTCGTTTGGCAAAGGGTAAATCATTTCTGGCGATATCACGGACTATTCCATTGAGAGACTGGAGTCCGAATATCGAGAATACGGTTGCTGCCATGGTGAAAACCGCAATGGCAGCATAACTGAGAATCAATTTGTTGATGAGGGATAGTTTTGATTTTGTGTATTTTTCTGCCATTGGAGTGCCTTGCGGGTGGTATATCGTTTATACTATAGGAAAAGTGCCGGTTCGATGATTCTCTTCACAACCGGTACAGATGGAATTTCGAGTTGTTTTGATAAATCCTTTCTCAGTGCCCTTGTGACACTGTTTGCTATTATACATACGTTGATGACGGTTAGGAAGCTTCAATTTCCTCGGCAGTCATGAATTGCGGAATTTACGGGATTAGTAGCCGTTTTTTAGCATGTTTCCAACAGGTTGAAAAGAATCATGGGCCCGAATCTCTGCTGAAAAGCATGAAAGCGGACAAGGTGTCATCCAGGGGCAGAAGCAGGCTGGTTTACAGAACTGAATAGTGATATTCCTTCGAAAAAAGGTTTGCTTTTTCGACACATTTGCTATAGATTAGCACGTCCTACACACTAATAACCCCCTCTCTTAGGTGATTCTGTTTTGTCAGAAAAGAAAACTCTCGAAGAAATACGAAATTCCATTGACGGGATTGATGACCAGATTCTTGACCTTTTGAATCAGCGGGCTGCGTTGGTTATTGCCATTGGCAAGCTGAAAAGGGGTGAAAAGCGAGATTTCTATGTTCCGAGTCGTGAACGGGAAATTTATGAGCGCCTTGCCTCGAAAAACCGTGGACCGTTTCCAAGTGAGGCGCTTAAAAGCGTTTTTCGCGAGATAATTTCGGCGTCTCTGGCTTTGGAGGCACCGATGAAGGTTGCTTTCCTCGGACCGAAGGCGACATTTACTCACATGGCCGCCCTCCAGCAGTTCGGCCTTTCCGCGGAGTTGGTTCCTCAGAAATCAATCCCGGCCGTTTTTGAGGATGTGGAAAAGGGGCGAGCCCAATACGGGGTTGTT